>Ga0065711_1000425_pt1 | contig 67462 bp, 33 predicted proteins | sample Hoacrofraction12_FD_59098 | JGI IMG/M metagenome (GOLD analysis project Ga0065711, IMG submission 59098) | Hoatzin crop microbial communities from Cojedes, Venezuela - Epithelial fraction 12 v2 (version 2) | ecosystem: Host-associated > Birds > Digestive system > Esophagus > Crop | place...
ATGGGATAACCTGTAATGATACATTTTTTTGTTAGTGTGTTTCACTGTGTGGAATAGGCTGCACACTTCTTTTGATGTTGCGAGTGGTTTCAGGTATTAATGGAGTGAAATAGTTTATGTTGGTACATACTACAAAGATAGCTGACTCTGAAATTACTTTTATATGAGAGTGCAATTAAGAAAAATAATAATAAAAATCCTGGCAGAACTTGTCTGCTTCCACCCATCAGTCCTTCATCACTGTGGCACTGCAGAACTGGAAAATGTTACTTGTATGAAAAGCTTGGCTTGGCAACCATAATACATAGCTTTCAGGAGACGGGGGAGCTCATATAGATATTTAAATCACTGTTTTGCAAAATATTTGCTCCTTCTTATTAGTAGTACATTTTCTTCTGGAATTTATTGATTCATTGGAAGTTTGTGCAGCTAAGGCATGTTGGAAAAGAGAGGGATTGCCTTCTTTGAACTGATACTTTTCCCAGCCATTTGGAGAGCAGAGCTTTCATTTGAACCTGTGGTGTTCCTTACTTGTTGACAATTAGTCTGTTGCTAGTCAAGCAGAAAGCTCTGTTTCTTAATGAGCACAAGATATAGATCCTAATTTATATCTTAGAGCACAAAGTACCATAAAAAGTGTGAGGAAAAATATTCTGACTATAAGAAGAAAACCAAGGTTGTAAAGAGACAGAAATGTACTCTAAACAAGGAGAAATGTCTGTTCTTGCTTTTCTTATGTGCAAGCATTGAGCTAAAAAGGATGCGGCAGTGCAAGCAGCTGCTTTGAGGCAGCTCAGAGGAAACACTGAAAAGTTGCCTTGGCATCTAAAAAGATATTCTTTTCAGTAGCTTTGCCCTAGAATTTTATGGCCTGTTCCTCTCTTGTAAATCTGACTCTGCCCTAGTCTACCCACATTGTGCACAAGTTATAGCTCATAAAATGCATAATTGAGTCGCTAATGACATCATTCAGGAAATATCTTTTTTAAACACAGCTTTAAACAGTGTTTGTTTTGTGTACTCAAACTGTGCTTGGCTATTAGTCAGAATCTGCCAGATATATCTGTTCTGCAAGAGCTGATCTGCAGACTTTCACCAGGGACGCATGGACCTTGGCCTGATGTTTCTCAGCCCTGCAGTGCCACATTACTGCAGCACAGGTCCTTTGCTAGCGCAACTATGATGACAACCTCACTTAATAAAAAGGGAAGGTGACATGCAAACTAAAGTGGCAGTAAAAGAATATAAGTAGGGCTGTGTCACCTGTGAATATTTTTCTAAAGGAAGACCAAGCAAGGTGTTGAAGAATTCCCATGAAAACTTAAACCCATGGTTCTTACCTTTGCCTACTCTCAAAAACTGTGCAAATAACTCTGTGCGAGGGACAGTTCATGGCTTCAAGCCTTAAACAATATCTCACAGATGGCATACTAAGAGATGGTAATAGATTCTTGCTCTCTCTGGCTGACCCTGCTGCACACTGAGTAAAAGCAAGCCAAAAGTCTGCCTGCTCTACACATCTCCTCATCCTGCAAGCAAATATGTGAGAAGGTCCCAAAGGGACAGAGATATGAAGAAGCTGAAATCAGAGGTCAGCACAGCCCTTATTCTCTCTTTTTTTTAAAAAAACATGCTGTTCTCTAGCTGCAACCAGGCCCCAATTCTTTCAATTAAAAAATAAACTCATTTAAAGAGATTTTTTGTTCACAGAGAGGAAAGACTTTCTCAAGAAGCACTTTATGCAAGTTGCCTTTTTGCCATTCATGAATCTTAAGAAACGGCTGCTGAATGCGTGGCACTGAAGTGATATAAGGCCTGCATTAGATCAGCTTCAGTAGCGTGCAGTACGCTGCCCGGCGAGGGTGAGCACTCAATGAGGTAAGCTCAATTTGCTCAGAGGGTCCTTTTTCACTGATGGAAAGTGACATGAAATACTCAATCATCATTAAGTGGTCAAAGATTTGAATCTGTTAATAAAATTTCATTTAGAATAATTAAGTTGCTGAGTGGGAGTGTCTCTAATTTTCTTATCGCAATGTTCCTCTGGCTCTGAAAAGTAAAAAAAGTAACAATTTTTGTTAAAAGACAGAATTTACAATAATATGAATGTAGAAGCCTAAAGCTTGCACAGACTTATACTGTGTTATAGGGACTGTAGATTTCTTCTTTCTAATGTGTGTTTAAATGTACTGTGAATATATTAAAAAAAAGAATGCTACATCTAGAAGTTGTCTGGTTTAGTTTCACAAACAGTGTAAGAAGCATGATCAGATGGCTTTTTATCCTTAAAATAGATCTGAAACTGAACACTCCGGCATTTGTGGATATTTGAAACAAGGTTTGATATCAAAGATGATTTCAATATCCTGAACCAAACAGCCAGTGGCAATGGAGCTCCTGCATTTCACTGTTTTATTTTAATGAACAATACAGCTAAGCCACGGGAGTCATTGCCACACGATGTTGTTCATGCAAAAAAAGTTTGTCTTAAAAAAGTCTAAGACATGGGGGGAAAAATGTCCCCTGACTGACTGTTAAACACAAATTACCTTGGGCTTGGGTTTGCGTAACAAACCTCTGGAGTTGTGAGACTATGGGGGAAGCACGGTTTTATGACGGCTTTGCTCTGATCCTCTTCCCTCAGCCTCCACCACTAATTTGGGACATGAAACTGAGCTGAAGGCGTCTTTCTCCTGGGTTGGACACTGCTGGTAGAGCACGGTACCATTAAAGCACCTGAAAAATCTTTTTATGCCATATAGAAATCACGACAGGTTTTACCTATTTTAGTTCACCTTAATGTTATTAAGAAAAATTTGTCCTTTTAGTCTCAATTATCTACAGTTCTGTGCTTTCTGTTACCTTTTTTTTCCCCGATCCTCCATATTGTGCTGTTTTCCATGCGGTTTTTTGTTTTGTTTTTTGTCTTTTCCTCTTCGCATTCACCTTCTTTACTTCAGCTTGGCTGGTAAGATTCCTCAAGCAGGAATGATCATATAAAAAGTATAGTGTGAACACTTACATTTTATTCTTGGACAAATTGCTCACTGCAAGGTAGAGTGTACTACAGAATTGCTATACATAAAACAATGGCATTTTTATTGTGTTGTGATGAGAATAGTTCACCTTGCTGATGACCTCAGGAAAGCAGGCTGTTTCATGCATGCAATTTTAGCTCACTGAGATTTCAAAGATCCCTTTCGAACATATATCACAAGAAACCTTCTTTTAGCACATTGACTCTTTGTTCATCCCTTCTATCATAGAGTTTAACATGCAGATGAAGGCCTGCAGAGAAGGCGGTGATGCCAATATACTGGGCTTGGAGAGAAGAGGACTTTGAAGGAATGTGAAATGAGTGAAGAGAAACTTGGCTGAAATTCAACTATACATTGAGGAAGGGGGAAAAGACTAAAATTTTTAGATGATCAAGAGGCCCAAATTAAATTTCAGGCTACCAAAACCAAATAAATAAAAAACTCTGAGCTAGATTAAGGAATCCTTATTTTTGTTCGTGCACTCCTATTAATCACAGGGTAAGTGCCTTTCATCTCTGTGAGATTGCTCACTCATAAACATAAAAATTAAATCTGTGCTCTCTTTCTGGTTATTTAGCAGGCTTACAAACTCCAGAGACTGGCACAGTGGGTGCCAGCAACTTAAACAGAGGTTCACATTATCTTCTGCAGAGTCCATGGAGGATTATTCACACAAGTGAGTATTCAACAGCATGGGTGAGAATGGCAGCTTCAAAAGACAAGTTGCTGCAGTATGCTCAGGAGTAGAGACAAACATGACAAATGGACTAGGAGTCTTGCTGAAACGTCAGGATAAAACAGATAAGAATGGAGTTTTCCTTTCAGTTTTTTACACTGGAACCTCTTTAGAGGTTTCCACCCTCTTGTTTCAGTAGCTGCTGGGAACACAAAATATTCACACTGTGTTCCCTCCCCACCACTGGAACAAAATTCCAAACATCGTCAGAAATCAATTCTTTTTTTACAACATCCAAGTTATCAATGAAGGGAAAAGAGAAAGGAAGGTGTGTTGTTTATTTCTGGTGTCTCTTTTTATTGCTGACGCACTGCATATAGACTTTTTGTTTTGCTACATCTTAAGGATTTGTGCTTGAGGAGACTAATGTATGGAAATGCTGTTGGAAGAAAGGGAGACACAAAGCACTGAAGGTGACCAGGGGGTTTTTAAGAACAAGTAAAAGGAGATGAAAACAAGAAGACTACAAACTGAAATCAAAATCTCAAAGGTAATGAGTTTTCTAATCTGCATGTATTCAACAAACAGAAAGAAAACATGTACTTGTTTTAAAATTTACAAAAAGTTATATAAACTGTTAAATGATCATTACAATTTATTAGTTACTTTTTTCTGATAAAGTCATGGGTCAACCTTTGAAAGGCAGCAGAGAAAGAACGGAAGATAATAGTACTGGACAGAAGTACGGATAAAGGAATTGCTTACAGAGTGGCTAGGCAGGATTAGATAAAGCAACAGGCCCAGAGAGCATGCACACACATACGATTTAGGAAATGAGTAGAGAAATCAGTGAACCTTTTAACTGACATTTAGAAAAGTTCACCATTTCAGGAGTGATTCCTGAGAATAGCAAAGCAGAAAATAAATCTATATCTAGAGAACAGACACCAGTTTCTGCTTTAGATTTATTGCTTTCAAGCAATAAAAGAATTTAGGTTGGAAAACTAACCTGATTGTGACCCTTCCTACAATTAGCTAGACTGAGTGACTGCAGAATTAGGTCCTTGCTCGCAACACACATTTCCCTATTCCACAGGATCTGAGTTAAATACTCCAGAATCAGTTCATCCACTTAGTCCCACTGAAGCCAGGGGGAGCAAAGTGCAGACCTGTGACCCAGTTTTGATGTTTCTGACAGCAAATTGGTCAATACACTTAATGTGACTGAGAGGCCTTACTCAGGAAGCAAAGAGATGCTTTCCCTGCATGTTGTTTCCCCGCGTGGTGAATACAGGACAGTAATTTGTCTGCTCCCAGTAAGCTGTAGCAGAGTCCGAGGGCTCCAAAATTGGTATAGTTTTCAAAGATGTGGATGTACACAGGTTGGAAATTGTGAAACTGCTGCCACAGGTTTCCAGCCTTGGCTGCTGGGACACTCAAAAATGAAGTATTCATTTTAAGTGTTTCCACTTGTCCCAGAATTAGAAACGTGTTCCTAGATAGCTAATACAGCACAGAGCCTTCTGTCACTATAGTTCCTTTATAAATATTAATAATTTGCTACCCAGTATGACCATTGTGAAGCTAAATAAACTAATGTGTAATACTCACACCTTAATCTTACTGGAGGCTCAGGGAGAAAGCAGAAGAAAAACATTTCAGTGAGAGATTAGTTTGGGTTATTCTCAATGGAAAATTAATCCAGAAAGAGTCTCTACATTTTCTACTCATTTACCCAGCACAAGAGTTTATTAAATAGCTCCTAAAACTGCAAGAGCTTGCCTATGACAGTTGTGCCATACTTCATTCCTTTTCTATTCTACTATTTTTCTGCTTTACATGATAGTGTCACTAAAAAAAGTTGAGTGTCAAAGGCTTGGAAGGTTCATATATTTCAGTAGACTTAAGAAAATAAAGATGAAAGGGACTTAATATTTTTGTTTTATTACTCTCATTTTAAGAAAAGCTCTTTTTTGGCTGAATCATTACTTTGCCTTGCTAAGAAAAATGTTAGGGAAGGGTTTTTTTCCAGAAGTGTATAAATTTTATTGGCTTTTAATAGGGCTACAAAATTCTACAGAATGTGACAAATTTTTTTTCCCATGTGGAAATGGATTTTAGACCTGTAGAAGATTTGCCTCAATGTCCCATGAAAAAGCTGAAGGAAATTTACCTTGCTTTGATTCCTGTAGATACACATAGATGTTTTGAGACATTTTTTGTCATAAGGAGTTACTAGAATGCTGTCACCATGGGACAGAGAATACCAGATACTGTATCATTGTATAATTTTTTGTCGTGGAGCTGTGTACTTTTAAGGTTAATCAGAAAAATTGATTTCTTTTGAAGCTGCTGAAGCCCTGAGTCTTGGAGGTCCACACTCAGATCCCTGCACACTGGGGATCCCTTATTCACCTGCCGTCAGTCTCGTAGGTACAGACCTACAAAGAGGGATCTGAAAGAGGGGTTAGGTCTCAGCACTCTTGGGAATCCATTAATCTGTGCTTTTGAGGCTAAGCGTACTCCCTTGACCCCATGTCACTGTTACAAGAATAACACATTACGTGTTACAGAGAATTCAGGAAAGGGACTACCTGTACACATGGGCAGATAGAGAGAAAGACGATTCCCATTTACTTTAAAAATGAACACTGACATCCTGGGATTTAAGGATAAAGAGATAAACGACCCTGTGCTGTCATGGAAGAATGTGCAGTGGATCACACAAACCTACACCTATCCTAAAACCTGATCCCATCCATCAACGGAAAAATTTTCTCTAACTTTAAACGGTGCAGGATTTCACTCTCAGAATATGAAATACTAACATTTGGTGATTTTCCTGGTAATCCATTTTCTTAAGGTTGTTTGGCATTGTGCAAAGTAAGCAGATGTCTTTCTCCACATATATAATGATTTTATTATAAAAACACTAAGGACAAAGTTGTGTTTGAACAGCCAGATTCATTTCATCACTCTTTTGATAGTCTTGGATAATTTGTTGTATTATTTATTGTTCTCAGGCTACTGCTTATAGGGCTCTAAGATCTTGCTGTGATTTAGACAACATTTGAAATACCAGTATCATAAAGCTTCCATACAAATTCAAGAAACTACCTTTGATTTATAGGCTTAAACTCAAAATCATCTTAGAAAAAAAAACCAAAAAATTAAAAAAGCTGACATTTTTCAGAAGCAGTTATTCTTTATACACCTTGAGAAAAGGACAAGAGGGACTTCACTTGCCCCAAGTAAAGAATAGGTAACTGGGTGGCTTATTTTCCTACATTTTTCTGAGTAACCATGGCTTTAACCATGGCCCTAAACCAGAACCAGTTACTACACTGCTCTGAAACTGAGGAGTCAGACTGAGAATGTCTGCCTCTAAATTTCCTCTTGTAGAGTTGAGTGAATTCCCCACGGTACCTGGGGAGAGGTCCACAGCCTCTCATCGCCCCTCAGAACAGGGACTTTAGCTCCAAGCAGTCCCTTCAATGAGCAGAAAACCTCTTACATACACCTTTGACTCCCACATAGGACTGTGTGAAGAAGCCTTTTCTTTTCTATATACCTATGTACTACTCTGCAGATGAACTTAAAATGCTATTATCTCATGTAGTCTGGACTTTGCTGCTCAGTAGTCATCACTGTAGCTGTAGCAGCTTGAAATGATACCAGCCAACCAGAAAAACAAAGAACTTTCATATATGCTACACCCACTCCTATTCTTTAAACATTTTTGGGAAACACAAATATTTTTTTAACATCTCATTTTTCTCTGTTCACAAATATTTGTATAACCGAATTTTTCGCTTGTACAGATTGGTAGAAAACCTAGGCTTTTCTTCCTATGTTAAAGCTCATCTGGAGGTTCTCACTTATGTAAATATGTAAAAGCAACTTGTGCAAAGTAATACTTGGTCCTCCAACTGATTTTAAAAGTTTTTTGTTTCCTTTGTGGCAGTTATCAGAAAGATGTTATGCTTTAGATGAACAGTTCACGTTACATTACATGTATTTAATGTCAAATACCAGAACAAGACAGTTGTTAAATGCATTATAGGTTGAAACAGGCATGCATAAACTAGTAAATTTGGAAAAAACAAACACATTTCACAGTCTGTCTGGGGTGGCTAACTACAGAGAATTGCTTATTGAGTAATAGCAGTTTGATGATTTCCATTGCATATTTATTTCAGGTTACAATTGATGGCGATATCTTTCCATTAAACACCTCCCTAAATCTTTCAGCCGATGGAGTCATCGTGTAACACTATGAACCTGCCAACAAAATGACTCAACTGAAACCCTGCAAAGAGATTTAGAGACGGATATTTGAAAGGACTTTAAATGTGTAAAATATGTTTGATATAAACGTCTGAATGCTAGTTTTGAATGTTTGAATGTCTGTGGGCTAGTTTTTAAGTAACTATCCAGAAATTATACTTTTACTCATGATCTGTTTTCTCATTGTTTTCTTAATTTCTTCACTGTGTCAGAAAGTTGTTTACACGCTCCATGGTAGGAGCTGTTTGAGCACATACTGCAATGTACGTGGTTTCCCACGAAACTTGTTTTACACAGGTGTAAATGAATGTATAGCATATAAGAAGCCTCTCTTATGCAATCATTAACAAAAAATGAAATATTTATTTTCTGTATGTTAAAGGTCTCAGAACATAATCAATGCTAAAATTCATCAGCATTTCATTATTAGTAGATTTTTGTCTCATTCAACATTAAACTATGAATAAGATGTGACACCAAAACCCTATAGGTTAATAAAAACACAGCTGTAAGCATCAATTACCATGGAAAGAGCACCAAATCAGTGTTTTGCTTTTTAAATAGCTAGGTTATCTGCAACCCTGACTTGTAATGACAGATGCCACTATGATTATTCACTCAGATTTCCAACCTAAAAATTTTATTAAAAATGCTAGTATATTCTTTAACTGGTACAGTGTCATTAAAATAATACTCTGGAGATGTGCTGTAGTATAAGCATTAATATTAACATTTAGCCTATAACCCTTGTCAAGGTATTTGCTTCCCGTGAATGAGCACTAGTCAAACATTTCAGTGTTGAATACGTTGTTCCCATTTGTACCATTTTATTGTGAATGTTATTGCAGCACTTTTTAGAAGTGAACAGAATAGAAATTTGAATAACTGGAGATGGAACTTGCAAATCATAATGTGCTATTAATTTATTTTTCTGGTGTTTCATCAAGCAGGGTAAGCTGTATGGGCAGTAAAACTAGATGATGCTTAATCCTTATTCGGGAAAGTACAGTTTGAAGTAGGGAATGCACATGATCAATATGTTGTAACCTTCAGACCTATCTTGTATAATAGTATTTGCCTGATCCTGGAGACTGAAAATGAATTTCTTGTTAGATGTAACTCTTTTGTCTGCTACTAATAACAAGATTTGGGATCCCAGGCGGTTGTTTCAGTATGTCAGGTTAAGCCTGTTTAATCTCCTTATAATCAAACTTCACCCTCCAGAGCAGAGAGTCAAGGCTGAGTTCATCATGTATAGGATTATCTATTGTTTTTTCCTAAAGGGCAAAGCTTCATACCACTGCTTAACTAGTAAAGAATAGAGCCTGCAGAAGCCTGCAGTGGGAGTAAACGGACTAGAAGTGATTGTTCAGAGACTTATACACACACATAAAAGTACCTGCAGCCATCTCACAGGTTTTCTATCTGCCACAATAGGTCTGTAAGAGAAGACAGGAGCTCATGGTTATGGAATCAAGAGTTTCTGACTGCCATAGCAATGCCCTCCCTGAAATCCAAGAATGGCTCTTGCAGCAACACCATCTCCCATTCATGTCTTCATCAACTTTGTCTTTGCAAGGAGAGAAGGCAGAATTCTGTATCCAAGAGATAAAGGTGATGGAGAGGGAACCCTGAAAGATAACTTCCTTGCAGCAGAACTATAGCTCAACTGTGTGCCTTCAATAATGGGAATATTTTCTTCCCTTCCCACTGAAATGACACCTTAGGGGACCTTAGGTAAGCATACATTGCCAGCAGTGACAGAGGAGCTGTCTGGCTGACAGGTCACTTCCCTTTGGTGAGTGCTATAGAAATTGGTATTGCAGCCAGGTCTTAATTTATTCTTTTTTTGGAGCACATGAGATAGATGTTCCATGCAAAAGTGAACTGTGTTCAAGGGTTGGAAATCAGACCTTGAGCGCTCACTGATTTTTATCTTTCCTCGCATAGCCCTGCCCTGCATAGCATTTCTCTAATGAGTAATTTTTATCCATGATATTGGAATTTTCTTGAATAGAAAGCAACATTTGGCAAAGACACTGGGATTTTCTGGTGTGTGTATTAATTCTGTTGGTGAAACAGCAACCTCTTTGCCTAGTATACCTTGGTGAAGTGCTTAACAATGTGTGTATTGCAATGTATATTTCATTTCCGTTGTCAGAAGTCAAAAGGATTTAGGTCTTTCTGGGGTGCTAACAGAAAAAACACAAGTGTAATAGAATTACCCCAAGTCCTCTCAAGAGTCCATCACTACCTCCTAAGGTAAATCAAACAACTCATGGAAGAAAGAGATGAACTTTACATTTTAAAAGATGTACCTAATAGAACTCATGGTACCTTAATTCTTGTTTAGTTACAAGCAGGGCTGGTCCTATATCTGTATGTCAGGGTACCAGGGATTTACCAAAAACTATTGGTCTTGCAATGTACCTTGAAGAAGTTCAGGAATTCTGATTAGTCAGATTTATTTGGAGAGCTCATATCTCTGCTAGGATCTCTTTGCCTCACCACGCTTTATCTCTGGCTCCCACGTCTTTGTCCTGAGCTCTGTAAACTGCATTATCTCGATGAGCAGAGCAACCGTGGCAGCTTTTATTACGTTATATTGCTCTTCCTGTAAAGCAATTAAGCTCAAACAGCAAAATTAAGAGGTTGTGCCAGGTAGAGATAACAACTGGAGGTGAGCACCTGGCAAACAGCAGGGACTTAATTGATAAATATCATCACTTTTTTTTTTTGTGATCCCAGAGTACTTGTGAGGGATTTTTCCTGATATACTTGACATTTGGCTTATTTGTTGAATTATACCACCGACTGACCATGAAGAATCAGACTCTAATCCACGCTGTTTAGTAATAATATGTAGTTTGTATTGCAAGATATATTATCCATTCTCTAAACTGATAAATACAGAGCTGATAAATAGGCATTTCTCATGTATTTCCACATGTCACACCAGCATGTTTTTCTGCGTACTCCTGTGCCAGCTAAACTCCACTGCTCAAGGTTTATTCAGATTAAACAAAAAGCAAGATCCTAGTTTCAGCAAATGGTTTAAATTATATTGAAATAACTTTGACATATTCACCCTGTTCTCAACCTGGTAAAAGTTTGAAGCACTCAGTGACAGAGCACACCACTTCCACCTGTTTCCAGGGACACTATTTTAACTTTTTTTTCAATGCTACACATTAGGACCAATTTCCAAAAAGATTATTTACTCACTTTGTGAAATGAGGACAACTAGAATGCTTTCAAACCCTCACAAACAAAAGTAAGATCTCAGTTGAAGGTTTTTGCTAGCCTACACAGAAGTTAGTTATGTGTTTATAGTGAAAACCACATAATTGATTGTATTTCATATGGTGAAATCCTTGCACAATAAATATCAGAGTGGTTTTGCGACAAATGATAAAGAAAGCAGGATTTCAGAAGATCAAAAAATAATTGCCATATTTCTCATTTTATTCTCATTCTTATGCATCACTATATTTTTTTTTTTGCAGATTCCTGATAAGGACAAGCTACAATTTATGTACTGAAGGCAGATTTTGAGATGCACAGGGCATTTAGTAGACAAAGTTCCATATATACAACATTATGAGGCTGTCATGGCACCTTTCATATTCTACCTTTTGCATATTAAAATCAACATTAAAAATGCAATAAATTCCTGCCTCTAACCAAACACATATGAATTCTGAATACAAAACAAGGAGGAAAGTATTTTCAAAGTACATCAAGAATTTGTAAGTAAATCAAAGAATTCTTAATTAAATTTTGAACATATAATAGAGAATATGGGCATTTTATAACCTGAACAGAGTTTCATAAAGTACTGTGTCTCCCTACACACACATACATCCTCTTTATTATTATGTAAATAAGTGATCTTCTCAGATCAAACTCCCCTGTGAGCACTTATTCCGTTACTCTGCTGGAGACATCATTCATGTGTGTTTTATGTTTTTTTGGTGCAAAATCTATGTTTTGGGGGGTTCTTTTTGGTTTTTTAAATTAAACTGAATATAAGCTCCCTCACATTTGCAAATACAATGTTCCAGTTTAGTTGTTGGTATTTCATTTTGCATGATGTCAACACAATGTTTCCCCTGTCTCACACTTTCAGCTACTGCAAGGTAGAAAAAAGTGAAGAAAAAAATTGAGGCTTGATGTAACTCTCCATTTATGTCACTTAGCTGACAAGGCCAGTCAGACTCCTCAGGCTCCCTGTGTTGTCAGTCCAACCAAGAGAGGAAATAACACTCCTCATGAATCAGCAACACAGTCCAAAGTACCCTGTGTCCATATCCCTTCCCACTTTCTGGTTTCTTGTCCATTGGGTCAGCACAAGAAGCAGAAATTAAAATCCTTTCCTTTTTCTCTCCCTTCCTCTGTCACACATGGCACACCAGGTTTCCCTGGCATGTTTTCCCATACAGAAGCACTGGAGCAGGCACCTGAGGACCAGATCTGAGGCACTCGCCACAAACGTCAGCAGTCTCACAGCGTAGGTATAGACTGTGTCACTCTGAAAAGTGCCTCAAAGAGATATCCTAAGTTCATTGACTATGAAGAGAGCGCAGAGATATTAGTTGGGCACACTAAGCAGTTCAAACAAAGCATTTCCAATGAGCATTTGCAAACGAACAATGGATTTGTTTTCCTTTGGCTCACAGTATGCCAAAGGCATGGGTGTCACTAACATTTCTGAACAGGTGACTTCTATTAGCTTACACACTTATTGCTTCTGTTGATTGTAAGACAAATCCCTGTCAGAGGACTTAAGTGTGGATTAGATAAATTATTAACTTAAAAATTTTGATCACCTGTAATTTAAGGACAGATATTCTGAAGAAAATAAGATTATTCTATACTCTATTTACAGGTACAGCTAGTTTTTCTCACAAAATTTGAATTCATAATCTACATCTCAAAGCATATTTAATAGTAAGTAATGGTAAATGCTGAGGAACGGATGTTATATTCAGCAGGTCCACCTGGTAAGGACAGGTCCCACCTGTATTAGCATGTTAATTTAGGTCTGGAGTAAGCCCTTGAATCTCCTGGTTACTGAATTTCCTGAGGGGTCTGCGAACCCACCTTTGTTGCACAGGAGTCTCAGGGCAGATGCTGGACCAAACCAAACTGAAAGATACCCTTCACCTGTGCACTCAATGAGTTCCAGCTGTGCACCTGATATATTCCAGCCTGAGCCAGATCTAGAGCAAAACAATGTGGACACATGCAGTGTGATTTTTGAGTTATAGTCTGCTCTCCAAATGATATAGTCAGAAACATGAAGTCATTGTCCCTTAGGAAAGGTTTTCTAGGAAAAGCAGCAAGAATTCTTGGAAGATCTGGCTTACAGGGTAAATTTAAAGAACTATTGCATTACAGTCTTCAGTGGAAGAAACCTACATTGTACTAGGAGGTGCTTTGAAGAGAAAAATACAATGTAAGTGTGTTGAGCACCTTGGCAAGTAAATACAGAATTTTTAATACATTCTCTCCAACTATGTTAATATATATGTGCTGAAATTTTTTAATGATGTCATACATAGGTATACTTCCTGATTGTGTGCTACAATGTTAAGTTTAGGACTGAGAGGCTCACAATTTATAAAGCATCTTCAATTACTGATGTATATGGATGTATAAGCCATGTTCTTAAAGTCAGCTGCTGCCAAGTATGTATCTTCTGTATGAAAAGAATAACAATAAAATGTGTCTGGTGAAACAATGGAAAGTGTGGTATTCAGTAAAAGAAATAAAACAAGAACATAACAAAAACTGATCATAGAAAATGAGATAAACAAGACTGCTGCCGCAATAGACTCCCATCCACCATTACCCACACACTTCATAAATATGCAGTGGGATATATAGCACACATAACTTTTTACTGAGAAGAATGAGCCTCTTGAGCCCACACACTCTTATGTGCCTTTTTCAAGTGTGTGGGTAATCTAGTCTGGTATCACTCCCAAATTTTTCCTGAGCAGAATGAAATATGAGTGAAGTTCAGAAGCAATTTAAACTTATACATCACATCTGTACATCCCATTCGGACATGCTTACAGTAGCTACCAACAAGAAAAAAGGATCATGTTTAGCAGAAACCAACAAAGGAAGACAGAAGAGATGAAAAGTGATACATTTTTCAGTTTCGTAGTTCACAGGCAAGACACATGCAGTGTACATTAAACTGAATGGAAAGATTTCTAGGATATTATTAAAGCAGGGAACCAGCAACAGAAATAATCATTGGAATCACCTCAAAATGCTGATCGTGTCCAAAGCAATCTGCTTTCTTTTTTTCAGCTGTTTAGTCCCCTGTTTTAATCTTTTTATTTTGGTTTGTGTCACGTTTGAATGAAAAATGCCTTTTCAAAACTGAAATGCAGTTTCATTTAGAAATGTGGAAATGAAACATACTTTACCTTGGAAAATATTCATAGCAAATGTTTTGATCATTTTTGTGTCCTTATTCCATTTGCCTAGTTTTTCGCAGCCAGAGTACCAGTCTTGAAAAAAATTGCTATTCATCATGAGGATACTCTTTTTTTTAGGCATTAGAGTCCTCAGTTTCTGTGGAAGCAGTTCAGGTGTCCAAATAGCTGTGATAATGCTATCGGACCCACATGTGTGTGTGCAAACATTCCAGACAGGCCTAGCTAGTACATACACATATCCAGATGTATCAAAATATGGCATTAGAGGCTTATATTTAGGCAGCTTTTTTCTTCTGCCTGAGTCAGGTCAAAATACTTGTTCTTTACGAAGACTTCACTGTCATTTTAAAGGCTGGTGATTCAGTATTTTTTTTCTTTTAAATTACATTGGAAAAAAAAAAAAAAGCTTCCTGCTTACTCTGACCAGCTTTGTCTACACTCTAAGTTACTTCTAGCTTATCTACTCTGGGAAGAGAAAAGCAAATGACAGAGCAATGTCTGCTTTAATGTTGGGTGTTACATTTTATGCTCTGAGCAGAATTTGTGAACAATGTGGGTAAGAAGGTCACGCAGCTGCATTTGTGCCTTAGGAATAAACCAAAAATAGGGAAGAAGAAGTAAGTGAACAAAAACGTGTGTACCTAAGAGGACTATGTTATTCCATTGATTCAGCCAACTTTGAGTAGTGCAAAGAGAACTGATAAATAAAGTTCTGTTTCTAAAGGTCCATTTCTGTTCATTTATCAGCTGTTTTCTCAACCCATAAAATATCAAAATATACTTAGTGATAGAGAGAGACTCTGTATGGGGCACCTTATGTTCGTACTGTGGTTTAGAAACAGTCGTCTGGGCAAAGTCTGTGCCTCTGAGTTCAGAACATGCGTTTCCTTGCAGAACTCAGCGTGAACAGAGAAAAGGTTGTAAAGACTTGGGAAAGAAGAAGTGGAGATAACTCTGGAGGCTTTGAACAGGTGGCAGACGTGTCAAGGTAAACAAAGTTTTGTATACCTACTTGTGCGTTGAAATATCTGGTAACTTTCCATTCAAGAAAATTGCTGCGCACAATATAAACTGCAGGCAATCTTATAAAATTCCTACTTTTCACTATGAAGTTCACCAAATCAATTCCTCATTTTGAAAGAAATGTAGGTTCTGCACACCTAAGCCACTTCAGAAAGAATCCATGTCACTCAGCAGTGAACTGACATTGGGGCTGTAAGTCAGACCCACCTGTTGGAGAGAGAGCAAAGGCTCTTCCCTTTGAGTTAGATGGATACAGTGGGGTGCCTGTGCACTGCTGTATCCTGAAATAATACCAGGGACTATTTTTCCTCCATTTGCCTTCCAGCACCACTGGGATTTATGTTGGTTTTCCTTTCCTTTTGTTGCTAAGAAGGAAAAACCTGAATGCCCGTAAGGAAAGCTTTCTAGGCCTTGCGTCTTGCTAGTTTTGCTCTCCCTAAACAGGATATACTGTTGTAGTCTAACCTGAGAGCATTCTTGCATTTCTGATGAGGAGCCAGAGCTCTCAGCTGCTTCTCACATTGGCAAGCACTGAGTAACTTCTCGAGAAAGTGAAGCACTTGTTCTTGCTTACATAATTCATTATTATTTTTCCCAGTCATTAGGAGTTGAAATAAGCTATCTGTTATAATAACAGTGCACCTTGCGCTAGGAACCCTGGCTTTAACCGGGAGTAGAAATAAATGCCAGACAAAAATGAGTTTGGGGATCCACGTATACATTCAAATTAGATACTGTAATAATAGCAATATACATGGATATGTACATAAAACTTGTATCGTAAGAATATTTACTGTTGTTTTCAAAGTGAGACACAGCAGGCTGATACCATTTTAAATTGATTTTAAAAGTCTGTTCACTTGACAGGAATAAATTTTATTCACTGCCCTTCAGTATTAAGTCTATGTATTGTTAGACTGATAAGGCAAGTAAATCTGAAATTGGACACTAAAAATGTTTTTCTTTCTTATTTTAGATCAGTATTAAAGTAATTTCCAAAACAGCGTAACAAAAAAACTGAAAAGCACTAAAAATCTCTAAAGCCTTTTGACCTGAAAAGGTTTTTTCAATTACATATTAAAAATAATCTACAAAACAAATTGCCATGTCTGTGAGAAGAGATCTTAACTCTCCTGCAGAGCTCAGTTGGATGGTTTATTCTTTTGGGGCTTTGTCATGCTGCCTTGTATTTTCATTGAAAGGTTTCTACTTAACACTGAAACTGAGAACAACTTTGTCACAGTTGTACGTTTTCTCACTTTTTACAGATATTCACATAATCGTATGTTATGAGAAAAAAAAATCTAAAATATGTTCTAAGGATGCAATTTTCACAAGTACCATTAGGTGTTGCATTGCTGTATCCTGTCTTCCCAGTTGCTATTTTCCCGTGGTTTCTTCATGTCTGTCCTCACCTTTATACTTCCAACTTAAGTATAATTTCTTTAGGTCAGAATCACCATTTTTTCTATGTTCATGAAGCATCCTGTATGGAGAGACCACCAACAGTTTAAAGGTCTATTTCAATACTGTAACAGAGAAATGTTGTGAGATCTTGTCCAACAAACATCTGCAACGCTTGTAAATTAAGCTCCCTAGCAACAAACTCTTTGGGTATCTGACCTCTCAAGACAGTTTTTTTTAGCTCTGTGTGAGGAATCCATGTACCGAATAGATGGCATGGTGCAGCTGGGTCAAAACACGCACCGCAACAGGCAGACAGTCCAACTAAATTCTTCAAGGTCTAACAGAAGGGATAAGTGGGTACAACACGGATTTAAAATCTTATACTTAAGGTATTGTAGTCAGGTTGAAGAAGATGAGGTCCTATAGAAGACCTGAGGAAAGACCTTTTTTATTTTTCCTTTTAAACATGGCCAGTAGAGCATTAGAAAAGGAGGTACAGGGTCAATTCCTTTCTCTGACTAAGGAAATTTTAATCCAGGCCTTTCTCTTTTGTTAAGATAAAACCTGAAACTAAACTTCCAACTGCAGGTATGTTATGAAATATGAGTGTACCCTACGCGATTTACAAAATATTACAATAATATTCTGCAGCAGAGCCAGTAAGCTCAGGATGTTAAACACAAGACCTCTCTTTTCCTTTTCATTTTTGGATTTGTTATTTTGAATCAATTGGAATTTTTACCTTGAATTCACTGGGAAAAAAGCCGTATTGTTCTCTTCCCTAGAACCATTAGTTTTGGGGGTTTTTTTGAGTAATGGATTTCAGTTAACAGTTCTGTGTTTATATTTACCTAACAACTAATGATAAAATTATTTCAGTAGTAGCAGATAGGCTTTGTCACCAGCTACAGCTGGAATCTGAATGATGTACTCTGGGACACATTGTGCTGCAGGCTAAAGAATAGCTCAGGATCCTTCAAGATACGCTAGATCTTGTTGTAAACTTATGAAAAATATCAGTATTTATTTGCCAAGTGATACTGAGGCCTGCATTGGACCTGGTGAAATTCCACCAGTCAGCAGCTTACTTTAATCAGGACACCCCTATAAGCAAGCAGACCACCGTATCTCACCATCCCAGCTGTGGCAGACCTATTTTTTCTTCTAGAATAGGAACATAGGCGTCTGTACAACACATAATGCTCTCACTATCAGATGCTTTATGTGATTCCTCTCCATCATTTATTCCAAAGGAGAAACAGCCTCAGAGGGGTTATTTGAGTTTTCCAGGACTCACAGGCTGAGGCACAGGCTGCAAACTTGACAGACAGTCCTCTCAATAGCAGTACCAATTTTTGCATCTCTTGTCCCTGGCTGTTCTTTGTTATTTTGTTTGTTATACTTAACAAATCCATTCACTACATGGCCCCTCGTTCAAATATACCAGCTCTATAATAGAGCAGGATGAAAGACGTGCTGCTTATGAAAGAAGGAAAGAAATGTCTGTGGTATCATGGGTTGTCATGGTTTGTGGAAGGGATAGGAATGTTTTTGAAGAGCAATGTCCACTCAGATTGGATTTGGAGAAACTGAAAGATGGTGGATATAAAAAAAATGGAAAGGAAGAGCTGAGGGTTATGTTCTGTGTCACCAATGAAGAATCACACTCTTTCCTTTTTGCCAGACAAGGGATGTGCAGTCAGATTCAAAGTCACTGAAGATAGATTAGTCTAGACGTTTTCTTCCTTTCATGCTGGTTTGCAACTGAGAGTTGAAAGGGTCTTTCAGACAACACAACCTTCTCCATAGGAAAGCCCTTCCTGGTAGGAGAGATGATGGAGCGTCCTGCACATGGGCATTTGGAGTGAGTGGTCCCACTTTGAACATTCTTCCTTCTTGAACTTTTCTGGATCCAAACATAGTTTTATACACATTCCAGCAGATGTAAAATTCCTCTCTGGTAACATTGTCCTTCCCTTCTGATCAGGCATATGGACATTCAGGGAGGGATGCGTGAATCTAAAATTTGATTTAACACAAGGAAATAAGTCCATCTTCTTATTTTTTTAAAAAAAGTACTTCAGGTATAGCAGTCAGTTCATTGAACTAAAAGCGGTAATTCTGACCTGAAAAGGTTACACTATAATTTTAAGTGTGAACTGACCTGAAGAATAAAAATTAGTAAGGATATGTAAGCACAATATAATGAGATTATTATTTCAGAAGGGCACACTTGGAAAATACATTTTATTCATTGTGTAATATCTGCAAAATTCACTTCACAATTCCGATCTGCAAGTATTTCTTTCCAACTAAATTTTATGTTGCTAAATCAGTTAACAACCTTCTTCCTCAATGCTCTACTTGGGAACGGGAAGTAGTTTACTGGAGTGGTGAAGGGATGAGATATACAAGGTGCTTGAGTGTCTGTTGAAAAGAACTTATGAATACATAGATAAAGAGGTGACATTTTCCCTTGAAAACTTTATTATCCGTATACTGAATACCCACAGGTTAATTTGGCAAACACTCACACGCGCCCACATAAGCATATATAAATCCTTAAGGGAGAGAATGAGAACCATTTATACAGAGCATGCACAAAACCAAAATCGTCTCGGACATGGTAACACATTTAATAAATGATAAGCCGGCCTTCAGGACCCCTAACCAAATTCTGGTCCTGAGATTGAAAGGGGGCTATTGTCAATTGTAGGGCTTCTCTTCAAATGCTCTTGAGATCCGGTAACCTCAAAATATATGTCAGTCATCCCTCAAGTGTCCACAACTATGTGCACATATACACATCCTGTGTCCTCCAGTCCCACCTAAATTAATGAAAATCCTTGGAACGGAAAGGGTACCTTAACAGGGCATTGCTGTTGTACCTCATTGTTAGCTATCACGCTATTATATTAGACATTCATCTTTTTGTTCAGCTCCAGTAATAATGTGTCATCTAAGACTCCTGACTCTTAATTAGAAATCATACTGCTATTCTTCACCTCACTCTGTTGTGCCCTGCTGTGACTTTTCTGTCAGTCTGCTCTTCCCTGTGATATGATACAAGGTGGGGGAGCACAGGGGTTAATGCAATTATTTACATATGGTAATGCAATGTATAGCAGTGAATTAATAAAACAGTTTGCAGCATTTCAGAGGTAAAAAGCAATTAGACACCATCTCATCACTGATTTTCCAATTGAAGTGTGCTGGATTTAACTTTTAAACTTTATGCTCTTTGCACAATTCCATTGTCACCTTATTTGGGGGGAGAATAATATGCAATCAGGCTGGATTTGGAGGGACTGGAAGACAGTAGACATAAAAAATATTCTTTTAGAGTTCTCTTTGTGAATTTCACGGTTTGTTTATGAAATCAAGCATATAAAATCCTCTCCTCTTATAGTTTCAACCCTTTCTGTACTTTGTATTTCTCAAAAGTAGTCACAGTGCATAATCAAAGAAATAATAATGTATGGTTACCCTTTCGAAAAGATCTGCAAGTATGAAGTGCTGGGTGCCATTGTTATGAAGAATCCAGACCTACTCAAGTAAGAGGGAAAATTTACTTGACTTGGAGGAGGCCAGAATGCCACCCACAGAGGCAGCTGGTTGCCTGACAACACTGGGTTCCTGCTGTCTGAGAAACACTGTCATCTCCGATATCTAACATTGATCAGTCAAGAGGTAAGACACTGAAATAACCAGCATGGTCTGAAAAAACCAGATCCTTAGCTCATGCAGAACGGTGTTGCTCTGAGAGCAATTATACAATGAAGATTTGTACCAGCTGAGGAACAAGATACATGATTTTGCATGTACAATACACGTTTTCTTTATATTTATGGCTATACCTTCGAGGAAACATTGATTAGGAATATAAATATTTATGCACAGTAATGATTTTAATAAGCAATTACATTCATTATTTAAATATTTTCATAATTGCTCAGTTCATAAAACTGAGCACTAGAAAAGAACATCTGATAATATTATACCATTATTCCTAATAACATCTCATCCACAGACAAATTAATGTTCTTTCTGATAGTGTTCATTTAAAATCTATCAGATTGTAATGGCAAACATAGAGCCATAGCATCTGAATGAAAGTTGTAATGAAAAGGAACAAATCCCAGATCTTAAAACATGTTCTTATCAGTTAGAAGCACCAGACAATACAGAAAGAAACCCACACACCTTCTCAAAGCAGCAAAAATTTCAGGACTGTAGTCTCAAGACATCCTGGGGATGTTCCTGTCCCAGGTGTGAGACAGAATCTGCCTCATCTGTTTGTTCAAGCTTGGGTTGGAGTAGAATTGTAGAATAATTTGGGTTGGAAGAGACCTTTAAAGGTCATCTCGTCCATCCCCCCTGCAATGAGCAGGGACATCTTTGGCTTTATCAGGCTGCTCAGAGCCCCGTCCAACCTGTCTTTGAATGTTTCCAGGGATAGGGCATCTGCCTGTGCTTCACCACACTCAGCGTAAAATATTTCTCTTCAAGAGTGCCCTGGCTGAGTATCACTCAGCAGCAAGTGGCTCTTTGCAACCAGAAAAGGCAAAAAGTGTTTCTGTACCTGGGGAATGGGTGAGGAGCGGCAGGGGAAGAGTTCTTTAACAAGACCTTATCAATTGGATTGGGTCACTAGAATTTTTTTGCCCACTGGGACTTGAATATGTATTAATGGTAATGGATTTCCCTGGAAATATAATTTCCTCTTCTTAAGCTTGATTGTGCCATGTCTTAGACTAATAAATATCAAAACTGTGATAATGACAGAATTAACATTCCCAATTTAGCTCAGAATGAATATTGTCCTGAAAAGAGTCCAAAGCAAACAAATTTATGCTGTGTTCAGAAACCTGTCAGAAAGAGGTTGGAACGTACATTAGTCCTTAGCAGAAGTGACTGCAAAGTTTATTCATCATAGTCTAGTCCAGGGATGCTGAAGTCACAAGAATTTATGGAAAGGCAAGAAGGGACCCATAGGCATACATGAGCAGAGGCAAGGATCCATTTTTCAGTGGAGGCAATACAGTCACTTAAACCAAGAAAACAGCCAATAAACAAAACTGGGCAGTGACAGTTATTAGAGTTCTGAATCATCACCGTTCTAAATGCAGAATAAATAAGTAATATTATTTAGTACGTAGAATTAGCAATAGGTAAGTATTTGTGAGTTTTGTCTGTGATGGTGACACTGAGGAACAGCATCTTGGTTCTAAGCCATGAAAGATGCAACAAGAGACACTGGGTGAAATCCCAGTCCAAATGAGATGAATGAGACTTCTACCATTAATTTCAGCTGCATGAGGATTTAATGCCTTGTTCCCATCAAAAATCTTACACTGAAATTAATTTCTCTGTCTCTCATTAGATCACAACTTGTCACATTTGTATAGAATGGCGACTCACTCTAATCTCACAGTAAGTAAAATGGTGTGAGCTGAAAAATGGGAGGCACTCTTATATATTAAACACCTCCTTAGGAGTACAGAGCTAAAGCTAAGCAGGAAAATTTATCTGCAATGTGGCTTCACTGAAAAGTTCCAATCATCTGCTCTAAATGTTGGTGTAGCAATACTTCTCTCTTTAGTTGAGGTTTGTAAATGCAATTAAATCTTCGATGGTTTGCTCTGAGAAAGGAGAATTACTATTCTTTTATAGTGTTGTAATTGCTCTGTAATAGCTAATAATGATGCATCTGCACTATCATAAGCACAGTGTTATAAAATCCAGTGCAAATAATTAGATCTTCTGTTATATCTCAGAAAGTTATTTCAGGAATGGGATGAGGTTCAGTCATTCGTGTAGACAGATGCTGTTTTACTTTTGGTAATGTAGTGAAGAAGATAGCTTATCCAACCCTTTGCAGCCACCACCAGTTGTTTTAGAAGGTGTGTCAGAACAAAAGCGCTATGAAAGCTACCTATCACTTTGACGCAAAAAAGCAAAGAAAAAGAGTGAGAAGACGACTGAATAGGGCAAAAAGAGGCCTTCTTGAAAAACGGCGTTTATGTATCTGCTCATGTCTTTTGTGCTTACAACTCTGTTGCTTTAAACCCCAGTACTGCAATCTGAGACACGCTGCCTTTTGAGGACTCTGGCAGGAATCAGCTCCTATGTGATGGGCTGTACACTCAGATCCCGAATTGCACTAGTTTGCTTGAGGGACAGCAATAAAGAACTTTTTCATTACAAAACTGAATTAAAATGTAGTTTTTAACAAATAGACTTTAAAAAAAAAAATAATTTCTTTTGGGAAGGATCAGGGTTATGAAAAATGCCACACATTCAATGCACTGCTAATGGCTTCCCTGCCGAAATCACTGTTGGCTGCGGTGCTGAAGCAGATCTACCTCAGACTCCTGTTGTAAACCCTTTGTAGCACAACAGTTTGCTTTGTGTTCCTCTTCCACATATACAGAATCTGTAGCCGGCTGTATAGATCCATATTTTCTAGGACCTGGAAGGTCTCCCTGCTGCAGCATCGTGTTGGTTTCCGTAAATGAATCTCCAGAAGATCAAGGCTCAACTCTGCTGCAGGGAATCGGTTCATCTCTGTTACTATTTTTCTTCTCTACTTTTTCATTGTCTTTTGAGGGGCCAAGGACCTTCTAGCAAACAGTCACAGAGGAACGAAAGATTTTGTGTGAAAAAATAATTCTATAGGTAGCATTGCTCAATTTGAACATAATTGGTATTTGGCTTATCCTGCAATAGTTAAAGTCTCAGTGGGGAACGTCTTACACGGTGTGATGCAAAAGCCTGCCTATGGAAAAAGAGACATACTTCTTTCAGCTCCCCTCCTGTTGATGTTGTGCAATGTTGTTAGGAAAAGAGTTGTTGAGGTTTTTTTTCCCTTTATTATCCTTTGCTGGCAGCCAAAGGTAATGGTGAGACACAGTGAAAGCTTAGAAACAAAACGTGACAACAAAGGAAAGGAGGACTGCAGAAAAATGTCGAGGAGAATGTATTGTGTGAGTGAACTTGAAAAGGACTGATAGAAACAAAGCCTGGACAAGGCTGCCCTGTGACAAGGACTGAAATGGCAAACACATTGTGCTGTGTACACTATCTACATCAGCCTCTGCTGACACAGTGGGACTGAAAGCACAGGGACTGTTTTTGTAGTCTCAGGTCTATGGGAATGGCATTAAGAAAATGTCATCTACTGTTTAATTTATGCCCTGCTTGCAAAATCCCTTACTCTCTGAAGACTTCTGCAGAAAAAGACGATATAGCCTTTATAGGCCTCAGAGGACAGCTGTAGGTTTTGGCTTTATTTTCTCCTTTGCCCGAGGGAAATCTCCTATTGACTGTGGATGACAGCTACACTACAGACAAAAATTTCTCATAAATCATGCTATGACTTAAGTGGTATGCTTACTTGTTTGCAACCACCTTCTAAAACCCTGCTTCCCTGGAGGACACTACTCCTACAGCCACAGCAAACGCTGAGCAAAAGCAAGGTGCCAAATGGGGCAAACACGACGATGCTGCCCCTTAGGAAGACAGATGGGGAGCAGAGGCATATTTCACTAAAGACGATTCTTCTCTCTGCCAGAGAAGTCACATAGTTCCAGGGCTGTCCCACTTTCTGAGCAGGTGTCCTGGCATCTCTAGAAAGCAGCCATCTCTTACTTTGATTGAAAGATGAGCATTGAAAAATATATCTTCTCTTCGCAATGTGGGTGGCTTTGCTTGTCACATACAAGCTTATTTCAGATAGACAGTCTATTCACTGGATCAAAATATTTATTTCAGGTAGCTGTTTTATAAACTACTCTCTAGAAGCTTTTTATATAACACCATATCTATTAGCATGAGAAGAAAAAAAATCTAGCCTCCTACAAAGTTTTCCATTGTGAGCTTTTCTGGCTCCCACACAAAAAGATATCCCCTTTTTAAAAAATCATTTTGTTACACAACCTCTTCTGAATTCTTCTTGCGGTGCTGGAAGTCGAGTAAATTCAAGTGGAACATGAACATTGACATTACACATTAAATTCCTTTAAACTAACTGAGATTATAATTCTTGTAATAGAGTAATAGAGCCTGTTTGTAAATCCTGCCTTGTCCACCAAACTGACATGCTCAGCCTTGCCTTGCCATGCAGGTGGACTTGACGTAGGATTTGTCAGGTGGGTTTCTTTTTTTCAGAGCAGTCTGAACAATGGGTTGATATCAAGCTCAGCCGTTTGCACACTGTGCACTGGAGTCAAAGGGCAAGATTTAGTGTTTGAAAACAGGCCATTTGTGGTTCTGCAGTGCATCTTGCCTGGCCTTCATTTGCCATTCACGGAGGATATAGAGCTCCTACACATGCCACATCACTCCTGCTGTGGCAGAGGTCATGTTTTTCCAGTGTGGTGCCCACACACAGCCCTGACTGTCCAGCATCTCAAATCGATGAAGGCAAGTAACAGTTTTCCTTTACATAGCTTGAAAGATATCTTTGTTTCTTACCTAATGAATTATCTATTGATAAGCACATTCTATTCATGTATCTGCCATTTGCTTTGGCTAGTTACTTTATTTCATAAATTCAGAGCACTCCCAAACATCGGCAGCTACATGTCTTCAGGCTACTTATCTCTAAGTTGTATATTTATTCATTTTCTCAGTTTGAAATGCAACTCCAAGATAACTTGTAGAGGTTTTGACACAGGAATTTCTGCTTGATGTGATGGGAGTTATGCTTTATCGGTCACGCTCAAGTTCTTATTAAGAAGGCCAATGACAATAATTAGAGCCGACATTCTTAAGGCTTTTTATTGCCTTGTTTAAGCCTGATGCAAGCATTCCTGTCTCTCTCCCTCTTCCTGTTACTTTTTTGGAGAAGAGCTGTAGCCCATGCCCAAATGCCTTTTCTTTCCTATCCTCCTGTGTTTAAAAGGACTTCATAACCTTCAGGTCAGATATGAAGTTATGGTTTCTACATCTGCACTCCTGAGTAAAAAAAAGATACTAAGGAGGGGAAAATTGAATAAAACCCAGAAAGAGCAAGAAATAGCAATATCATGTTCTCCAAGCAGTATCTCCAAATATTCATTCACTTTTAATTTTTTTTTATCTTCATTTTTCTTGACAGCTTGTGAAATGAAATTCTTCAGATGATGCTGCTTTTTTTTCATTTATGCTTTGTCTATTTTAGAAAATTAAGCATTGCAAAACAGAATATTTGCTAGTTAGCAAGAATAATCATTTATATTACTGTAATTTCATGTCATTACCCATTAGTCAATAACAATGATTGTCAATGCAATTTTCTTTTCAATAAAATTAATTAATATTCACCTCATTATCTGCTGTTCAGATATTTCTAAAAGTAAAACTTGAGACTTTTTTAGCAAGCAGGACATTAAAAGGAAAAAAATCACGTGACGTTAAAAATTATGTTTGAATACATGAAAAATAGGAGTGGAAACTGGTTTTAGAATGACTATTTCAATTAGGACACAACAAAAAAAAGTCTCCACTTTCAAGCAGTTCTGATGCACTTCTGCAGAATTAGCAGACTAGTTTTAGGCAATCACAGTAGTATAATATGTCAGCAAAAGAAGGAAATAGGTTTATGATTTCTCCACAAGTGTACATGACTTCAACTTAGAAATGGAGCACGTTTTCTTAGCAATGTCTGTCATTGCTTTCTCTATTGCATCATCAAAATAAATCTTGTACAGAAGTGTCTGAGAAAGTTCTTTAAGGTTTTATGACTAATTCCTGCTCACTCCTAAAATAGAAACATCATAAATATAATATTAGTAGTATCAGGTGACTGGGTGCCAAGACATCTGACAAACTCCAGTTATTTTTCACTTTCCTACTCACTGGTTTATTACCTGATGATTTTGTAATATTCCAAACTCCAACAGAGCTCCAGAAAGCTGCAACAGAAACATAATAGCTGAAAGAAAATAGGAAAAAATAGCCAGAAAAATATTTTGCATCTTGAACAGAGAATATATCCATCACATCGCTCAACCTATAGCATAGGATAAAATGGAAAATCTGGAAGTGGGTTGCTTGTAACTGATAACCATTTTGTGAGTGACTTAATTATAGCTGCTGTCATACTTAATCTTAATGCAACGCTCATTAAGAACCGGTCTAGATTAGTAGGACTGGTTATCTCTAAGATTATACAAATAGCTTGTTCAAATAACTTCTGTATATTTAGCAGCACCTCTGTAATAGTATAGTACTTGTACAAAAACAAACCATGGACTTCCGATGTCACAGTCAAAAAGCACATTTCATAGTTCTGAGGGATACTTTCTGTGTCAATATTTTTTTCAATATGCTGAGGATTCTAGCGCTGGCAGCTCTAATGAACATAGATCTCACACTGAAGACATCCTGGGTATTTATTGGCTTCGAAGGAATCATGAAAATATCCACAGATCTTTTGTCCAACAACAAAAATTTTAGAAAGCAAATGGTGGAAACTGTGAGAATGTTTTGTTTGCCATCCCAAAATGTGAGTATATATGTGTCTATGTATGTAAGCACACAGGCAACTATGTTTGTCAAAATTTTCCCACATAGCATGTCTTTAAAAGCATTTTTCATTGACATTGCTTTTTCAGCATCTGAGGAATGAGTATTTTTAAGGCCTGTGTGGCACAAGGTGTGTGTTTCTTGTAGAAAGTTCACAGGATCAATGGCCACCTTTTCTTTTGTTGTAAACGATGGAGTTCCATTAACTTCCATGGTGTTATGCTATGTCTACCACAAGGGAATTCCGTGTGCTCTCTTTCATACCTAAAGATTTTTAACTTCTTCCAAACGGGATTAATGCACATATTGTTTTCTCTTCATAACCTAAAGGAAGCAGAAAGAAGAGTATCTCATATGACCCAACTCCCTAATGATACCTAGATTAACTCCAAATACAGTTAATATATTGTGCTTAGTGCAAGGTCATAGCAATTTGACTGTGCTGTATTGGACTTCTTATCTTTCTCATTCAGAGTCAGTTTACATTTCTCTAGATGGTACTGCAGTCTACTGTATTAAGAACCTATCTGTAAGCATTTCCAGGTGCCTAACAGTGTGACGCCCTGGATCTGGAAGACGTGGGACATCATGGCACTTCAGGACATGGTTCAGCAGGCATGGTGGTGTTGGGTTGACGGTTGGAATTGATGATCTTAGAGGTCTGTTCCAACATTAATGATTCTATGACTACAGGAGGAGACTGGACAGGTTTATGGCAGAATAAAATATTTATTGCTATACATCCAAATGACTTTCAGCTGAGGAGTTCTCAGAATTACCTGAAGGAGTACTCTGGGATAATACCACATATACTTGTCACTTTAAAGAAATACCTAGGTATGTTCTTCCTGTCATCTCACAATCCGATCAGAGATGGTGAGGTATTTGACTGTTGTCATCTTCTAGTTTAGGGCAGTCATATCAAGCTTTCTTTTTTGCTTTGTTTTTCTTCTGTGATTCAGAATACTTCACACATGTTTGGTCTTCAGGGTTTCCAGTAGAAAGCAGTCCAAGAAACTTCATACTTCTTGGTATGGCCATGGAAAAAGTGCTGCTAGAAATTCCCTGCAACATAGTTCGATTCTGTAAGTGGTGAGCGGTAGATAATGGACTCCATTAAAACTACATACCTTAAACCAGATGAAACATGGTTTTTAGCAGAATGGTATGCAAAAGGTGACTATTAATCCTGTCACATTTTTAGCTGATGAGCACTCAGAAGTTTCACTCCAATTTATCATATGAAAGCACAGATGTTGTATAATTTTTAAAAAAATGTGAAAATTGTAATTTGTCTCTATAGCTATGCAGCTGCTGATACTAAGAATGGATCAGAGCATTCTGGTCAGTCAGCCTAAAAGTTCTGGAATGTTTCAGAACTTGAACACCTACTATACCATAAAATACAGAATTAATGGAATTACATCATTTTTCTCAAATTAAGACCCCATATAGGAGAATTCATGCACTTCTTGGCATTTCTTACTTATGTTTTACTAACTTCCCATCAGATAATTTGAACAGTGAATATTATGCTCAAATGAGGAAAAATATTATGTTCTGCCAAAGCCAAATAGTATTTGAATGAGTTGCAGTAACACATTAGCTGCTCACTGCTACCTAAATTGATAGGTTCCAATTTCTTGAGCTCTTAAATAAATTCCTGTGTATGATTATGAATATCTGATGCAACATTATCCTATGAAATATTTAGACACATTAGAAGGAATATCAGAAAAAAACTAAACAAAGAAATTCTGGAATTTAATCCACAGCGGTTCACCTCCCTTAAAAATTTTTGTTCGAACAGACCATATTCACATATATTCTGATCTTCTGTTAAGAGAAGCTGTTAATGAAGAAAAAATGTACTATTTTTTTTCTTTCATTATAGTTAGTGATCTACCTTACACAAATTGTTCTCATGTAAATGATGAATCATAAATATTTCTGTTACCAAGTCAGGGTTTCCAGTGTTAGTATTTTTGGTTATATTGCTTAAGTTATGACTCCACTGTGGATATAAATTATTTGTGTCTGTCTATCCTGTTATTACTCAGAGGGGTTGTAGTATTAAGCACCTTCATCGTCATCCAAGGAGTATATTCTTTTCCTAGATTAATGAGGGTAATGCTGCTCTTCCTTCTCACAGTTTCATCATAGCCAGGGACAGAAAGTGCCCTGCCAGAGCCCACTTTGCTTAGAGAGGTACCCCGAAACCCAGTCGCAGGAAAGGAATTCCACGTATACAACATCCAGCAAGGTTTATGACTTTCATAAGGAAAGCAGCTGGCATGTGCATGAACCTATCTTAACTCATCTCATTGTGACCCAATGCAATATTTTGCAAACATTTGTCAGACACTTGGAGCTAACAATTTCTAATAAAAAATCTGCCTGATTTTTTTTCACTTTGAATGTTCACTAGGTATCATTCATATGACTCTGACACGTAAAACATGGAGTAAGTTCTGCTTTTGACATGGAGTGATTGAAACTTAAAAAGACAAACAAAGGCTAACAGAAATAAACAAAATAGAGTCAAAAAGAACATAAGACAAAACACTATTTTTTGCTTGTAAAGCTTTATGCTGCACAGCCATTCAAATATTTCTGGAAACAAACCCCCCCAAACCACAAAAAGCCATAAGAATGTGCCCCTTTTTATTCTCTATTCACTAACATTCATGGTCAAATCAAACAGCTGCTCAAAATTCAAGTACACATTGCAAACATTGCTTTGCAGAATTCAAACAGCTTATCTATTTTTGCCACATCATAATCAAAGCAAGCTGAATCCCTCCTTGTGCTATATGCTTGTAAGGATACTGACCCATGATGTTCAGGGTGGCTAGCAAAAGATTTTAGAGAAATGTCAACAGCAGGTTGATACAACTATTAAAACCTTCCTTGATCCTTGACAGAGAAAAAAATGTGAACAAGTTCCCGGTGTATGAAGAGATTGCCATTTCAAGAAGTCTGACGAAGTTGATGTTAATAAATGGTAGTCCAGAATTTAGAATAGTTTAGAAACTAGGATGTCACCAACTGTCCATGTACCCACTGACAAAAGTCATCAGATCTTAATGCTCTGTAGCCCACCCTCCAAACAGGCACTTGCTCTCCAAGGAAAGTGTATTATATATTGTATTTATCTCTAGTTTAAAATTTGTCTGTTTTATAACTTAACAGCATATGTAGCTCCCTCACTTGCAATTTTCCTGACCTGTGTATTTTAGTCTGTTTGTTATACTAGGAACTAAAATTTCCCAAGTGTAGCCCTGGAGTCTTTGAAAATCTACCAAGACGTGGTCTGTAACTCCACGTTAAAAATGTTACTTTTGTTTTGTTTTGTTTTTTCCTAACAGTAAATGCAAGAAATCCATTTCACTACAGATTCACTACAGCAAGCACAGAGAAGTGTTGTGTTGCTGTATATTTAATTTCATTAAAAAGTAACTTTATGAATATTTATAGGTCTAAGCATGCAGAGACACACATAAACTAAGTACACTATAATGTCACTTATCTGCCAAGCTGTATTGTAATGAGTGGATCTCTTGCCAGAGTGAAGTTCTGGAAGGAAAAGCAGATGGTACAGTAGACAAAGCAGAAAGAAAGCTTTTGATCATGACTGTTCAATGTGTTACCCAGTGGAGCTGCGATTATGTTTCCTTTAGAGCAAAGGAAGCCATTAAATTATTTACTTAACTCTTATGTTATTGAAGTTGTTCCAGAGCCTAACAGCACATTGGTGCCTTTGGACTCTTGACTATTTAGAGTGCTTTGTTCATTAAAATTGGAGAAGGGCTTTCATTCTTTGTGTGCATTATGCACCATACATGTTCCTCGTAGCTTTGTAGGTTTTGCTATGTAGAAACAGACAGTCCTGGCTTTAGGGTTTTCATGGATCAAGGCAAAATGGAAACCATATCTACCATCACTCATTCTAAATGACCATATTTCCTGAAGGATATGTATGCATAACGTTCCTAAGGCATCTAGGAACCTTAATGCTTTCTTCTGAATGATGCCAGTGAAAGGAAACGTCTTTTACTGGATGGCAACGGATTGATAAATGTTTTGCAGCCCCCCTAAGAAAATCAGTCAAAGAAGAGAATCTGGTACTAATAGAGAATAACTTTAACTGTTTAGCTATTGTGAAAGAAACACAGAAAATTCTGGAATATGTTGGGTGTTCCTTAAATACTTGACGACAGATTTTTAGTTCAGAAGCTTGCAAAACTTAGTAGAATGGGTTAGGTTTGAATTGGATTCCAGCTGATGAGAAAGTATTGGTTAAAATCAAATTGTCGGGTATAGGATTTTCAGTTCTCATTGAAAAGTTATTTATATGAAAGCAGTCAACTGAAGAAGGGCTCAGGATGAAAAAGTAGAGATGGAAAACTTATATTTAAAAAAAGCTGATAATCTTCAAAAAGATCAAAAAGGAGCTAAGGATATTCCCTTGGATGATAGCCTTAACAGGCAAAGAACAACTAATTTTATAATGATATTAATTCATTTCAATTAGAACTATAGAAAAAAAAAAAGAAAAAAAAGAAGAAAACAAAAAATATGCCCAAACGGAAGCAGATGCATTATTTAGAAATGATAAAAATGACAGTGAGAAAATGTTTGGCAAGTGCATTAAAAGCAAGAGGAATACAAAGTGACATGTTTTTATACAACAGAGTAGAAGAGCAAACAAACTCCTGAAAAAATTTAACTGTGACAAGCAGTTACATAAGGAGAGAACCAGAGCAAAGGCATTCACAGAGGAAAAACAGATTCTCTTATTTTACCAGAGAAGCACATTCACAGCACCATGGCCCAGAAAAATTTACCCTCAAGTACTTCAAAAAATGAGCCAAAGTGATTCCTCCACCAAATTGAGAACTCTTGGAGAACAGGAACAGGAACTTGTAAAATGGCAAAAGGTTATATGTCTTCATAGACTAAGAAGACTTGGAAAAACGTGTACAGGCCAATCTCAGTTTGATTCCAGAAAAGCTATTGAAAAAAAGTTTATGAAACAGTCAATTTGTGAGTAATGATAAAGAAGACAATAAAGTCAATGAAACTAGATCTGTCAAAAACAATTCTGTCAAACCAAGCCAATTTTTTTCTTCTACGATGTAACTTGCCTACTAGATAATAAGGAGACATTAAGTGTAACATATACATATATTGATTGAGGAAAGCATTTCAACACTTTTCATTGTCTGATTGAAAAACAAAGAAAATACAGATAGATGAAATCATCGTAGTATATTGGAGCTGGTTGCACAGGACATCGAAAAGGGACAGGGGACAATCTCTTTGGAGAATGAGATTAAAACTCAGTGTTTTCAGTAGATAGGGCAGTGAAATCATTCAACTCAAATTCCACCCACATGCTACACTTCAGAAAGCAAAACGGAAACATGGAAACTGTAGAACAAGCTGTTGGGCTGTCACTAGAAAACCTGCAGAAAAGAATATTCAGGTTATAAAAGACAAGTCAACAAATCTGGCTTGGAAGGCTTTTCCTTTTTTTCTTTTTTTTTTCCCTCTGCACTGCAAGAGTAAGAAGGTCTTGTTTAAGACCAGATGCTCTTTAAGCACTGGAATCATGTCAGATGGAATACAAGCTTCAGTCTTTGGAAAGTGGTTGATGAACCAGAGAAAATTATCTATGACAAAAGCAGAAATAAGAAGTTTTTTTCGAAAATACAAGCTATGGGGAAAGGCTGAAGTACTTGTAGTATCAAGCTTAGAAAAAGAAAGCAGAAGACAGGGTGTGAGAACAGCCTTCCTGTATACAATAAGGTTTAATGAACTGGGCGAAGTTCAATGGCTCTTGGGGAAGTAGAAAATACCAGTTTACACGACTACACATTATGATTATTTGGTACCATACTACAAGGTATAGCAGAATTTTTAGCTATTCTGTTTTGTAACTGAAAAGGGCCGGACACTCCAAAGAAAAACCCCAAACTCAAATTTACTTCTAAATCCTTCTGTCTTTCTGGATTTAGTATGAGAATGAATTTGACAGTGCGGTCCTCCTACAAACAGCTGCCATAGAATCCTTGTTGACTCCAGCGATTTCAGTTCCCTCCCATCAGCTTCACTTAACAGTCAGACCCTGCTGCATTCCCTGCAACATGAGCCCACTGCTCTGCAGCAGCTGCTCTGAGCAAGGGGACACCAGCACTTCTCAGGGACGTAGGAGTGTGCAGATTTGAGCCCCTGAATTTCAGCTTACTAATAACACGCTGTTCACTACTCTCTATGTGTGCTTGCGCAGATGATGTGTTCCAAGTAGAGAAACATATTGCAGAAATTAATGATGTCATATACATTTCCAAAATGTTTCTTTTTCATGTGTCCATCAGCATTACAGATTTTTCTTTTTGTTCAATTCTTTCTACATTGCTTCTTGGAGCATCCTATTCTCTATATCTTTTTTCTAAAATATTATTTTAATTAACATTTTTATTGTAAACAATGACATAATTGTTTGCCTGGCTATCTTTGTGAAATTAAAATAATATATTTTTAAACTTACTTCTTTTTATATTGCTTACATTCTTCTCTCATTCCCTCCAGCTTTAATAATAAGGATATCAGAACAAATTTCCTTGTAAAGTGGGCGGTCAAAAGTTTCATTAACTGGCCTCTGAAATAAATAAAAAAGTTGATTTGTTATCGTCTTTAATGTTTTAAATTGAGGGTGAAAATCGGAAGATAAGGAGAAATGTGATATTATATTAGACCAACGATCTGTCAAAATACAGGAAAATATAGGATTTTCTTTAAGAATGGGCTGTTTCCCCAAGGCAGCCTCTGAAAACTTATGTTTCAGGTACCTCCTGAGCCAGAGGTGATGGTATCTATTTAATACACCCTGATGTACTTCTTACCCATTGTTTCCCTATGGTTCCTCTAACTTTCGTTATCTGCATCGTACTGCAGCAAGGAGTTCCGCAGCTTGAACACATGTGATCTAAGAGAACTTGCTTTTCTGCATTTTTTGTTTGGTGTTTTTTTTGTGTTTTTTTTTTTTTTTTTTGATATGCTCACAGCTAATTGCATTTGATGCCTCCTAGTTCTTGTACTGGAAGAGACACTGGATAATCAACCTCTTTTTGCCCTCGACAGAGGTGATCTTCCAGACTTCTACCAAATTCTCCTTCAGCTGTCTTTTCTCCAGTAGGATAAGTCCTTGTCTACTCAGCCAAAGTAAGGAAAGGATTCAATATTCCTTCTCATCTTTGCTTCCCTTCTCTGAGCCTTCTTGTAGAGGAGAATGAGAACTGCGTGGTACAGATTTACACAGCAGCATAAATGTTTCCTATTTGTTCTCTATTCCTTCTCCAGTAAATTCTAGCATGCTATTTTCTTTTTTCAATCCTTCTGAGCTACGCAAAGTAATTGAGCTACACTTCATAACTCCAAGCTCTCACTCCTCAGCTATATTGTTCAACACATATTCCCCGATTTTATATGCAAAATAACATTTTTTCACTCATTATATAACACCTAGATTGAATTATATTTGTTCATTTTGTTGCCCAGATGCAGTTTTGTAGTATCCTTAGGCAAAGCATTGCAGCCACAATCTTTTGTTCTCACAACTTTATGACTATATTTTCAACAAATTTGGTCATATATAATAAGGACTTTTTTTTTTTCTTCAAAAAATCAGATTAACTATAGATTTGCTGGTTTTATGTTACATTTAAAAGGCTTGTAGTTTCCTGGATCATTCATAGTATATTTCTTGAAAATTTGTCATCTTTACTGTATCTGCTGCTTTCTTGTTCTCGGGTGTGAAAGCGGTTTTAAGTGATACTTTATATACCTCTGACAGTTGTTCACCTTTCTGGTCCTTGAATTCCTTTTGAATTCTTAGATAAATGCTGATTGATGTAATTTATTCCTGTTCAGTTCTGTTGTGTGCTCTGTAGCATTTGTTGACACTTCGGTTTTATTCAGATCTTCAGTGAGTACCCAGTAATGAAGGGTTCCTGTGCAGGAACCTCCCCAAGCTCTTCCACTGAATGGATTCCAATGAACACAAAGGCAGAAAATTAATTTAGTTTTCTGGTTGGCCCTTTTTTCTCTGAGTGTTCCTTTTATGCCTTTATTATCTATTGACTCTAGAGACCTTCTGGAAGGCTTTTTACTCCTAATGTGTTTGAGGAACAATGTATTAAGGGTATAAAGACTACCAGTAAATACTTTTCCAGCACAAGCTTTTTTTGGTCCATTTTACTGCGTCTCTTACATTCAGCTTGCCAGCACCTTTATTCTATCTATTTCTCTCATTTGAACAGAACCTTAGATTTTCTGAAAACTACTACTCAACTTGAATGACCTACCTTCCCCAGCAGTTTAGCCATACCTGCTTCCTTTTTCCCTTTCTCAGGTCTTTTCTGAAAAGTGATGTGCATTTACTTTGTGCCTTAAAACGTCATTACATAGCCTACCTGACAGCTGCAAAAATTTAACCTCAGCTCCTTCCTCTTACAAGAACGTTACACCCAAGGTTATGAAAATATTTAAAACTTTAAGAAGGTGTTTGTGATCATCGTATCCATATCAGTTTACGGAAAACAAATTCATTCCGTGCTTTTGTGGCTGCCTGGAATTCACTAAACAGCAGTAGTCTAATTTGATGGGTCAGTTTAGAACAGTTGTATGCTTAAAACTGTGCTTGTATCAGTGGTACCTCAATGTGCACATATAGAAGAAGAAATTTTTTCCTCCTCAGCTGGATTTTGCATTGATCATTGCTCAATTATTTCAAATAGTGAGCATGAGAGCACGTACTATAGTAGCCTATTGACTTACAGCTCCTTCCTCCCTATGTTCTTTTTTCGGTAATACTAGCAAGTTATGTTAATTCAGGAATGTGCAACAATCATACCTTCACAGTATAGCCAAATTTGTACCACATGAAAATTTGGTTTATAACATTTCCTTCAAAAAAATGAAAATTGCCAAAAAGAACTAGGTCTTTCTTTTTTTTTTCTTTTCTGGGATCTTCCTTCCAGGCAAAGATACCTTGTTCTTGCAGGGCTGTGCATAAAACACCATGTTTAAGGTGCTGGTAAATTAAAAAGTTGATATGAGAGAGGGAAAAGGATATATGGAGTTAAGCAATGTGGGAACTCTACCTTGTGTAGCCAAATCCTAATGTAAATTGACTTTGAATTACTTCTAAAAATCAGTATCTTGCAAAATTAGAGCTGTTTAAGATTTGGGAAAAGTCCAGTCATTGTAACTCACATTAGGTTCAAGAGAGTGATATTCAAGAGCCTGGTTCAAAGCACTCAGGGAACAGTTTCTTGTAAATCCCTACCTGGTGATTGCCAGGATATTGGTTACTCTATGGGGCTCAGGTATGTAAACAAAGGTCAATTTCTGTACACATACAAAGAGAATTACCTTTTTACCTCTGCATAGCAGAGGGCAGAAAAATCTCAAAAATGTAGAGTAAGGAAAAAAAAATCTCCTTCCAAGCTTCATATGAAGCTCACATTGTAATTATATGTTAGAATAAATACCACTTCATTCCCGGCCTTTCCCACAACAAAAGAATAGAAAAAGGAAAGTGGTATCTTGTATCTTTAAAAACAGATCATAATAGCTTATCAGAAATCAAATGCAATAACATCACATAATAATGAAAGTCTCTAGAGGAGAAATATGTATATGTCCTCGTGATTTTATTTTCTCTTTTATTTTGTTATTTTCTCTTGTCCTCCTTTTTGTCTCATCTGTGCTTTATATCTTTTCCTTCAGCTAGTGTTTGTTTTTGAAATCCTCAACTCACCCCAGACTTCTAAGATCAGTCTGATCTGAGGAGATTGATTAATCTGATTAGTTGAGCCAGAAAGTTATTTTAGTTTATAAAAGGTTACTTAGTTCAGATGCTTCTTTTCAACTTTGTTCAAAAAGTTTTGCGAGATGTTTTCTGGTTGTTTTTTTCACCCCTAACCTTGATGCATTTCACACATCACAGTTTAGACAAAGATGGAGAACTTGGTTTCCAGAAAGGCTCTTCCCAAGGTTCTGTCTTACATAGGTGTGCAATTAAAGAGGTTGTAAAAAAATACATTTTTTTTGGGGGGGGGCAAAAAACATAGTTGTACAAAATGACGCCTCTTGTAATGGAAGTTTCAAAGCTAAACAGGAAAATATAGCAAAAATAGTCTCAGAGTTCCTTCAGTCAACGGGAAGAGTGCAAATATATTTCTGTCAGTGAAGGAAGTGTGTTTCTAAGAAGGCAAGGAGACCATTCAAAACCTCCAGGTTGATTCCCATTATGCTTATGAGAGTCTCATGGCTAAATCCCAACATTTTTCTTGGAAAATATATTCCATAGCAGAACAGTCATTTGTCTTCACACTCCATGGCTGCCTACAAACAAAGCGTTCTGCCAATGACTGGCACAAAATTCAAGATGCAGCCTGAAATCAAGCTGGTCCTTTGTATTCTTTCCTCTTTTTTGTTTTTTTTTTTTTTAATCTCTCAAGGGCACATCTCATAGCCTGGATGAGAACACAGAGAAAAGCAGATGGCAACACCACTTGCAGCCTGAGTGACAGCAGAGGAAGCCAAAATGCTAGATTAACAGCCTCATCCCATCATAAATCTTTTTTAACTCAACTCTATTTGATTGCATAGCTTTATATGAGGACCCAGAACTGGGCCTGCACCTTTCTAACAACTGAAGGCATGATCCCAAAAGGATCTGCAGATTACGTTCAACATTGTGAGCCCTAAAAACACCACAGTGATAGGAAAATTCTGGTGAAGGTCACTGGCTACTGTGCAGTCTGGGATTTTAGGAGGGGGACAACAATGCCTTCACACACATCTGCTGTAGAATTTAGCTTGTAAGGAGAAGTTTTAAAGAGCTCCTTCATCTGTTTTGCTGTTTTAGGGTTGCCTTGTTTCCTCAGACTGTGGCAAACCTCAAGACCAGGGATATCTGTACAAATTTCTAACTACTGCAGAGCAGCCTAGATGCAATGGACTGCACTCTATAGGAGTTACATAAGCAGAGGAAGAGCTGATATCACAGGGGTCTGGAAAGCAAGAAATGCAACCCAGTGAGAAGTGATGCCACAGGAAGGCTGACATCAGCAAAATAGTGGATGAGATGTTGGAAACCCAATGGCTGCCATGGAGTTTGGAACACAGAGGAAGGGTTCTTTGCCTGGTTTATAGGACAGGGGCTTTTGTCAAAAGATGTCCCTTTCTGCTTCAATTAATAACATAGATCCTCTCAATAAATATGGATCTCTTCAGCAGGTGTCCGCTCCATCTAGTGCCTATTTTTACATATTCTCCAGAAGGGGTGAAAATAACAAGTACTGTCTGAGCCACTGGTTCAGCCCTGGTGCAGCAGGGCACCCAAAGAGTACAAGGTAAAGCCACAGGTTCAGATAAGCTTTTCATATAACGTGTGATCCCAGAGTAAAACTGGATCTCTCAGGAGATAAAAGGCATAGGATTTGCCAGGCTTGGTTAGCCAATACCAGCTACTTCAGAGGGAGGAGGGAAAAATAAAAGAGAACAAGAGAGAAAACCTTTTGACTAGTTCAGCCAGTTAATTGTACAGTGCTGCAAACGAGGAAGATCCCTGCAGGGGGAGATGGTTACTTTACGAATGTTTTTGTGATTAGCATATGGACCTGGGTTTCTTAAGTATCAATAGGGCAGCGTTTCCAGAAGCACCACGCTGTACCTCATGGTGATGGGCAATACACGAATGGCTGCTGTTGTACACAGCTCCTGTTCAGGAGGTTCCAGATTGCTGTAATCCAAAAACTGTGCTCTACCATAGGAGGGCACTAGCAGAATGTTGGAGTGCCAGCTAAGAGATGGTGATCCCCATCGTTCAAAGCAATATTGCCCTTCTTCCCAGGAAAAGCATGCAGACTGAGTGCTATATTAAAAAGATTTCCACCGATTGGTTTTGTAATATCTTTCTCCCTGAAGGACATGGTCCTAGTTTCTTGGGATGACAATTTCTCATGATGCTGCCTCTTAAAACTTTCTCTGCAGGGTACATACTACAGAACAAAAGCAAAGCCAAATACCCTACAATCTTTTTGTTGTGTGTAGCACTTAATATTTTTAATATTTTTACTTCTGCTTATCATTTATCTACACACAGTGATTTTAATGCTAATTTCCTTGAATACTTCATGTGAATTGCATGGTAGTAAAAATAGAACACGTTGCCATTGAATGTGGTCTCTCGTATTTGACAGAAACTGCACTTTTGTGCCTTGTAACAACCCAGAGGCCAAATGAAGTTCTAGTCATAAGACGACCCAGATGCTTTGAGGTTCTTTAGATTTGTTCCTACCTTTTCTTAGTGCTGTACACATGTCAGATGATGATTTCCCCCATTAGAAGAAGGAAAAAAGATCAGAGTAGCCAAAGTAGTTACATTGTTTCTGTTTGGGTAAAATTCACTTGAGATGGTTGTACACAGGTTGGTTGTAAAATTCACTTGAGATGGTCAGCACAAAAAAGGCATTTAGACATCTGAGGATGATCACTGGGGGCCTCCTGAGGTCTTCGTGCTTGTCAAAGCCACTGAAGCCTGAAAGTCCCTCTGGTTTATGGAAGCACTGTGGTCATGGTCATCCTGGAAGAAACTGAGGGCACTTTCACTCAGTCCTTCTAGTGCATGGTGTCTCCACTGACTTTAGATTTTCATGCTGTTTTTCTCTTTTCGCAGAGAGAATTCAATCAACTGATCTCTACCATGTCCTACTCTCCCAGACCATTTGGTTTCTGAGTTTCCCCTTTACAGTTCCAATGCACTTTCCATAGTCTCTCAGACCTTGTCACTTGGGCTTTCTGTTATCTATAGTCTACCAGAATCAATGAATTCTTGATTGCTCCCACCCCTGTCATAGCTGACTTTTTCGTCTTTTCATGACACACTTAAATCTCTGCCATTCTTCTGCATCCTGCCTGCTGTCTTCACACCTTCTTAATAGTCTTTGAAGATAAAATTATCAAACAAGTCACATGATCTGATTCCTTCTTTTTTCTGATTTTCAATTTCTCCTTTTTTTCTCTATTTATATTGATTGAAAAATGCGATGTAACCCTGCACTTCATTGCATCTTTTCACATCTGCTGACCATTGTTTAAATTCACTGTCATGTTACTTTTGTCCTAAGTTTCTCGTATACTGTGGTTTTTATTTTTCCCATATTCATTATACAGTTCTGCTCTGGTATTTCCTATTAAAAACAGTCTCACACTTTAGCCCATTTGCTTCTGTAGAGACCACTTTACCTTCCTGTTCTCATTTATCTCTATTCTTATTTACCCTGCTGTTTTCAATTCCATGCTCAGACCTGTTAGCTCTGCCTTGCGTCCTTTGCACTCGATCAATTCAAAGCACTCATGCCAAAATTTTTAATGGCTTATTCTTAGCCAAGTCTCAGAACCTGTACTCTGTCTTCATATCTGCGACCTGACAGCTGCCTTCAATACTGCCACCATTCTCTTTTTCTTGAAATATTGCCCTTCCCTGATGATTCAATTTTCTTCTAGTTCTCCTCCAAACTATTTACTCACTCATCCTTTCTCCACGGGATTCTCTTTTTAATCCCACAAACTAAACCATCGTTGACTATACGATTACCTGGTCTACATCTCAATTCCATCTGTCTCTGTTAAAAAATAAAAATTCTACAAATTTGTCTTGTGGCTTAAGGAAGTGTCGTCATCTGAGGTCAACCTAAACTTGATTAAGTGTAGTTCTTCAACACCAAGCCCTGATAGCTCTCTTGCAAGGAATAATGGTATTATCCACTGGTGACTAAGAAAGGTTGTAGACAATGCAAAGCCATGTCACACCATAACCCTTTCATGTCACTACATATTTTCTTTGAGCATAAATCTTATAATATAATTTCAGTAGTACTTACATCATAATATATTTTTTTATTTGGCTGAGTAGCATCCTTCTACACCCTTCCAGTACCTGCCTGTCACCTCTTGTGTCACTTATAGGTTGTAGAAAGTTTTGTGTGTGGAGCCTTCTTTTGCTCTTTCTACAGTGCCTTGCAGCAAGGGATCTTCATCTCTGAGGAAGTACTTCTTATGACAATTGAGACGATAGTAAAATGGTGTTAACCACAAAAACCTAAAAAACCTCAGCTTGTGGATTGTATGCAGTCTTGTTACCAGACCCTTTTCAGTGATCCTTCTGGTTAAGAATCTTTCAGGGAACAAAACTTGCAAAAGTTTTGCCATTAGATAGTCTTCAACAGTAATCATTGCCGCTTCCACAAAAATTTAACAAAGAATGATACCTCTTTGGCATCTCTATACCACTGTGTATATATAGCCCAACTGACAGATATACTATGGGCTTTCTTGTGTTAGACTATGGCAGTCATATGTTTGAGAGGTAAGGTCAGTTGGGGTTATTTAGCATGCACAACCAAATAATGTACTTGGGTTTTCTTTTTTCCTTTCTTTTTCTTTCTGTTCTTATCTGAACAAATTGTACCTATATCATAGCAGAAATATTAACTAAGACATAAAATTATCCTAAAAGAAGAAATTCTAGCTTAAACCCACGAGAGACATATGATTTTACAACATTCCTTTGTTTGAATGACCTCTTGCAGAGAAACTCAAGGGTCATTATTGTGGAAACTTCCAGGCAAAAGTGATGTCACTAGAAATCATTTTAACGGAGCCTCATCTTCACATCCTATTGATTTATCTGCTAAGTATGAAGGGAAATCAATAAGCAGAATCATTTTCACATCTTTTAAACATCTACGCTAGCCAAAAAATATTGTCCAGTGCAGACATGAATCGCTGGAAAGAAAAATCATAGTCATTGACAGGCATGAAAACATTTCTTTCTTTAAATTAAGAAGGTGATTTTCATGTTTTATCTGCCTTTTTTGTTTGATGTATATGTACTAAAAGTGAATTTCACACAATGACAGTAGAAATTTCATTTTGTATGAAACAGAGGTTGAAATACTGAGATTTTCCTAATCAGAAGGTGAGATTTCAGATCCACCAATATAGATTCATTGCTGTTTCTTGCTGCAACAGAAGACCTCAACTGGTTTATTCACTGCTTTTAAAATGGAAACCTCCTTCTATAAACAGCTAATAGATAGAAGACAGCTCTGGAAGATTAATTCAGAGAACCCAATTTAGGAGCATACTTTCTACCATGGATTATTTAGGGACAATAATTTGAAGTGTTTGTAATGTCAGATGTATTTCTCATTCACCTCCACCTAGCCAAATTAGTGGCATTGCATTCGCATTACAAAAGAGAACTGCAAAATAAGACATATCGTTAATTATCCCATAAACCCATTTAACTCTTAGACAAAGGCGTAAATTAAAAGCTTGACACTTTTTATTTGTAAATATTTATTTATATGGAAAGTGCTTCACGTCTGCTGCTATTTTTTTTCTCCAGGGCTAATTTTGATGTGGTAACTAGTGGGAGTAATTCTCGTAAGAAATAACAGAACCAATGGTTTTGCAGGTAAATTCCTATACCGAAGAAGAAGAAGAAATACACTATTTTGTATTGTGTGGGAAATACAAGCTAAATGTTTACTTTCTGTGTGATGCTTTGTCTGAGTATGTGTGAAGTTCAAATTATTTTATTTTTTTATTTACTGATCAATATTAGGCAAATTACAGTAAATGAAAGTTATTTTGTAGGTTTTTTTCCTGATTATCAAAGGGTTCTTTATCAATAACCCTAAATAGGGGTCTAAAAATATTTCTTCAGCCAAATAAGAGACAAGTTTGTAAGTGTTTTCAGACAATTCAGTTGTTGGGTCTTTACCTTATGACATCTCATAGAGGCTGAGTTTAGCAACTTGTTACTTGACAAAGGTCAGATCTGTCTAAAGTTCCTTAAGTAAGTCACAAAAAGGTATATTGTTATTGTCAGTATTGCTATTGTAAATTGCAAGAAACATAGGAAAATGTGTTGTTTAGCTGCAACATTTGAACTCAGTCATTGATGAATTAATCCAGTCATGCCAGAGAGTGGAGAAAAGTAGTTTCTGCCCACTGGTTCCCTTGGCTGCCCATTTCTTTTGGACAGCCAGTTCCTGGCAACTGATCCTCCCCCCACTCATCACATTCAAAATGAAAGAGAATAAAAACAAATACAGTTTGATTTGCAAGTAATCATACATTGAAACTTCTTAAGCAATACTTTGACTGCTATGTTCTAAATTCAGTTTCTCTGCCCATTCACAGCTTAACTGAACTGTCGTTTAGTCTTCTCGCATAACCAAAGGTTAGATGGTCCTCTACAGGGCTGACTATGAAGGTAACAATCTTCCACAGTAAAGCTGTCAAATCATTGGGCCAAAATATCCTAAAAATATCGGAAGTTTTACAAGTAACAGAAAATATGATAATGCCAAATTCTGTTATGTTATTGTTTTATATAATTATTTTTATAACATATTACTATTTTGTGTGCTGTTGAAGACAAGTATGCATGAATAAGCACCAAAGGGATTTCTAATATTGGATGAGAAACATAATCGTTCCAATCAATTCAAGAGGGAACTCTTTTCCAAGAGACTAATTGCTGACAAAGAGGTGTATTTGAGTGTCATGACTGCATAAGTCTCTAATTGAACTTTTCCATTTCTGCAGCCTGTTCCATTCTCTGTGCTCAGAGGATACAGGCTCTGAGTTTCACCACCCACCTTTACAAGCAGACGCAGCTCCAGGTAGTTTCTTTCCGCTTAACTGACCTCCTTGCCAGCCTCCAGCTGTGGCTGCTTATGCTGAATAGTGGTGTGGCACTGCAGCTAAGGGGTGCGCAAAGGATAAAGACAAGGCTTGCTCCTATTCTGTCCGTATAAACTCTTTACTTCAATTACGCTCATCTGGAAGATGAAACACCTTGCTGATTAAAAAAAAAGATCTTTTACATGAAGGGCATATCTTCCTCAAGGCTTTCCAAACCAAATTAGTATTTAATTTAAATCTTTCTTCACCTTCTAATCTTTGAAAATCTAATCATGCATTTTCCTTTCATTGCATTACCACATCAAAGCAAAACTTGTTGTGGATACTTATTATTCTAAATTCATTGTCTTTGCTTACAACAGTACTTTCATGAACAGCCTTAGTTTCTAGTAACATCATCTGCACCATCACTTTTTATTTATTTCTTTATCTATTTATTTCTTTATTGTGGTAGAAGAATATTGAAACTTTTTTTGAAAGAAACTACCAACCAAGGACAATCCTTTAGCCAATGTAAATTGTCTTAAGCAGATTGATTTCATCAGACAATTGTAAAATGCTCTCTGAGTATATTTACAACTTACCTGTTACCTCTATCAGCCTCATACAATCTTAATTGTGTATTGACTTGTGAAGAAAATTCAGCAAGGTCAAACTCCAGTCAAAATTTTGAAGAGTATTTGAAGATATTAATTATGTTTATGGATTTTATAAGTATTTGGTAATACTGTCTAATACATGGGCTCAAGAGGTTCAATCTTACACAAGCATTCAGCAGATATGCAGCAAGTCAATAATGTTATAAAATTATTGTTCTTACTGTTAGTACAGAAATTTGTGAAGCTTTGCCTGTAACTGAACTGACCTCAAAATACTTAGCCTGGGAGTATCCCTTGAACTGGGCAACCTTGAACAGAGAAGATATTCAATCCTGATTTAAGTGAAGATCACCAACGGCAGGAGGCTGAGGGCAACCCAGCTCCAAAAGCCAACTCAGATCAGCTGGCCTGTCTAAGTTCTGGGCAAAATGAGAGACCTCAGTGTGCACATCATCTTTCCTGTTCTTCTTTTCTTCAGATAGCTGGGTTACTATGGACATATTGACGTACTATGACAACTTGCTTTGAGAGAAGGTGTTATTAATCACTGCATTTCCCATAATCATTAACACTCCTCAGAAGTACCAAAACTACCTGTAACACCAAAGAAAACTTATAGGGAAAAAAAAAAAAAGTCCTGTAGCTTATGACTGGCTGTTTAGAGAAGAATATGGGTTTTGCCTGCCCTGAAATAAATGCTTTTAGAGAAGTCAAATTGCTGCTAACTCTGTAATTGTAGCAGTACCTGGTAGAGCACTTGCTTGTTTAAACCAGATTTTTATTTACAACACAGTGGAATTACCTTCAGGAGACCACGTTTTCACAGGTTTAGTAATGACCACCCTTTATTTTCACAAAGAGAGTGATGTGAAACTGAAATTATTGTCAAAACAGGGTAAACAGACACCCTCTGATGTAAGGCGGGGGATGGGGGGAGGGAGAAGAACACCAAAACATCTCTCCTCCTGCATTTCAGAAAAGCTACAAGGAATTTTGAGAATGTGCCAGAGCAAAAGCTCAGCAAATGCTGTAGTTTGTTGAGTAGAGAAATAGATGTTTGCTAAAAAATGTGTCATGTCTATTTTATTTCTTACTGACCCAAAGCCCATTAAGATTCTTGACAAGTTACAGATCTTATATGTTATAGTTAAAACTCCTGTCAGCCTTATCTTGGTTGAATTTTAACAGGCTCAGCCCCAGAGATGGTAATTTCTGTGTCAGGCTCAGGGTCAGAGACAGCAGAGCTTCCATGATCACTGAACACGTCCTAGGATGAAACCCAAAAACTCACAGTGGGGAGCTTTTTTCCATCACTATTGTGTCGGAAATCCCAGAGTACTTCCTTTCATATACAACACAGTGTTTCTGGCAATAGAGCAAAGGCTTTTGCTTCAAGCAGTGCCTATGCCGGTCTGGTGGCAAGGCAGGCCAGGGAGGAGTCTGTCCATAATTTTTTAATTATTATTATTATTTAATTTTTTAAGTCTGTGAGACTTAATTAGATGTCAGATGTGAGGCCACTATGAAGTCCTTCACAAAGAAATAATTCTTACACTCTAGGACATGAGGAAATATGATCATAAAGCAAAAGAAGAGATTTTGCAACTTGGATCTTTGTTTGAAGGTATCTGAAGAAATAAACATATTCCCCCAAACAGCGGTTTAAAATGTATTAGAGTACCCACTTGCATTATTTGCCTCAGTCTGTGTGTCTGAGCTGATTTTGCCACGTAACTTCTTAAAGCAGGAAAGTTTGATTAAACGCTGTGTGCCTAACTGCCTTTTTCTGAACTCAGTACCAACTACTGTGCAATCATGTCTACCTCTTTGCACCTCATCATTTATGAGCCACAGTTTACTTCAATTTCCAGTTCTATTTCAGTCAGTCAGTCTTACATAAACACACTCTATTTTTCCCTTTATATTTTGACACATGAACTATTTTATTATATTTCAATTTGGGGTTATATTCTGAAAAGCCTTGGAAGATGTTACAGAGAAATTTCAGGTCTTCTATTTAGTTACAACCAACAAATTTTGAGGTAGATTACCATATGTTCCTATGTAACAGAGATCATTTATGTCTAACAAGATAAAATTGTAGCAATTTTTTCAAATATTTCATAATAAAGAAAAACTAAAGCATAACTTTTTATATTACAGCCAAATTTACAATTTCATTTTGGAAGCAGATGTTTTTCAAAGTCTATCTTACCTAGTAAGATCTTTAAATTACAGAATTACTGGCCTCAGCTGAAATCTCAGTCTTGTTGAAACCAGTGAGCATCTTGCCTTGAGTCCAAAGAAGACAAATCCCACGTGCGTAAAGTCCTGAACAACCTGGTTTTATCTCATAGCTGACCTGACTTTGACAAGGAGATTGCATAAACTTTCCCCTCTTGAGTTCTCCTCCAAACTTCATTATGCTATGACCCTTCAAGCACAATAATTCTGTCTTTTCTTGGACACTTTTTTTTTTCACTAAAAATATCTAGCAAATGGAATAAATTATTAAATTCATTTATCCATTCAAGCACTAAATAGCATTTCTCAACAAAAAGATCTTGTACCATCATTTACTGAAAAGAAGTATCTTCATGAAATTCCCCAGGAATTTCTCAGTGGTCTCTTGCTTTTACATACTTAGTTTTCCAAATAGTTATGAACCACGTTAGACCCCTGTCCAATATCTGTGATACTCCGTCGTCAGTCCTTTGCCATGACGCACTTCTTGTATTTCCACTTATTGTATTCTCCTTTTTATCCAGCTTTTTATCTCTGCAAGTGCTTTACCTCTCTCCAAACCAGCTGCTTACATTTCATAATTGCCTCTTAAACCCACCAGGATAATCACAGGAAGAGAAGAGCCTGTGAGAAAATTGTGAATGAGAAGGAAACAACGAGAAGGGAAGAACAAGTGAAGAATAAGAAGGGAAAACAAAAGGTCACGTTTGAACTTGGAGGCCTTCCATACTGCATCTGCCTCCACTGCCAAGAAGCCACAGATGTTCATCACATAAGCAGATGCAAGTGTCACTGTGAGATGTTTGTTGCTAGTTCAGAATCTTAATAACGCATGTTCCCCCCAGCTGCACTGGTAAGTTTCTTTCTCTAATTTTTAATACTGAAAACTTAAAAAATCTGAAGTAGGAATAAGGGAACAAAAAAGATGATAAGCCTATAGAAAACTCTTTAAATGAAATTCCATACACTTTCTTCTCTTCCCTTTTCCTTTCTCTTGTCCACTTTCCCTTAAAAAACTAAAATACAATGGAGCACTCTAACAGGTCTTGGGTTGCTAAAACTTCATGGAAGCTTCTATTCAGAAGATGTAGGGTAAGACTGATAAATCATTTCTCCCAGCACTTCAGCTAAGCCATTTTAAATATTGGAATAAAGAGTTACTGCTTAGTAATACTAATGTAGTTTGTTCAGAGGTAATAGTGAATATATACACTAACTGATTACGGTATCGTTGTTTTCGGTTTAGTTGTATTTCTTTCCACATGTTACAGAAGAAATGAGTATTTTTAAAAAGATCTGTTACTATGTAATTGTTTAGGAAAAGTCCTATTCACCATCTTATCGAATATCAACAGGAAAAATAAGCTTTTCAAAGACCATACCAGTTTGGGCTAGCTGAGTATTGACAGATTTCCTTAAAAACATGTTCAGGAGTCTTCTGGTTGTTTGCATCTGGTTGAAGCATGACAAGTAGCATGAAGAGCTAACCTCCTGATGGTAGGCATGAATCTTCTGTGATCATTTCCCACGAAAAGCTTTTAGAGGTTCAAAAATCAGTCAGATTCTGCATTTCCAATTCATTGTCAATATGACAAATAGGAGAAGACCCTTTGCCCTTACAGGATCTCCCTGCAGCCAGCATCCACTGCAGGCAGATCAACAGCCTGTTTGTTCCATAGAAAAGGTAAAGGGATGCAAAGAGCATCTTAGAATTTGCATACGTCTTACTCTGGCTACTCGGTTCAGGAGCGTGATAGTCATTATGGAAGTTGGTCAAGTCAATTTTAACCACTCTGATCATCCATGTCATTAAACAACATATAATTTCATTGCTTTTGAAACTTACTTATTCATAATAATATCAGAAACTATTACTGGCAAGAAAAGAGAGTATTAAAAAAAAATTCTAATAAGCTGAGTCTCACTTTGAGCTGTTGAATGAATTCATTGCATTTCTCCCTGAGACATTCTGCTGAGGGGGAAGGAAAGGTTCCTCTCTGTATTGGGCAAAATTGTGCAGCCTGCTGTAGGTGACCCTGCTTCGGCAGGAGGGTTGGACTAGATGACCCACAGAGGTCCCTTCCAACCCTGAACATTCTGTGATTCTGTGAAAATTATCTGTATTGTACCAAATACAGTGCTCTCTGAGGTTAATTTTAGTCACTGCCAGATAAATGCACTGTGAGAGCATCCTCACATATTCCCTGCTACCTGACACACCGAATACAGTGGTCAGACTTTAAAGAAGCTCTGTGTTCTGGTTTGTGTCAAAACCCTATTTGTCTGAGATAATGACATCAGTAAGAAGTTTGGCACTAAAAATTAGAGGTATTTCATAAATCTAAAGGAAAGATAATCAGGAAATCAGAAATATTAGACAAAAATGAATTATGTAAAAACATCAGCACCTGAAGGATTTTTTTTATAGGGCACATGCTGAAGAGATGTTCCAATTAAAGAATGGATTCATGGAGCCTGTACTTGTGGTCTTTAAAAGATCCTAGTGAATTTATGCAGCCTGTAGTTAATGAAAAAGACAAATTTAAGCCTGAAAGAAATTACAAAATGGTTAGAGATCTGTTAGTGACAGCCTTGGTTAAAGATAAGTCATAAAAATCAATATCTTGAATATGAAACTGCTGTTATGATGTGGCTCAGAATCTTTTAGGGATGATTTCTAACAAATCTGAACACTGGAAGCCAGGGAAATAGATTTCAAATCCAGATTCATGGGAGTATCTCCTAGAAGCAAAAGTTTGCAAGATTTCATTAGCAATGAAAATGAAGTCGAAAAATTCTTGCATAAAGTAATTGCTAAGGTTTTATATGATGGAGTACCACCAAGATAATCAGCCTTCAGATGTGAGATGTGATCAAGCCCCCATTTAAATCAGTGGAACCCTGTTGATTTACTGCTGTTCAGCATTTGGCAGCAGATTCTTTTTCTTCGATTAATAGACGCAGAAAAAAATAATTGCATTTTTTTATGCAATCTGCTGCTACAGGATGGTTTAAAAGTCATTTGTAGCAAGTGACCAAAGAAGAATGGCTCTTGCCACTGTGTATTCCATGGGGCAAAGTATGTGTCCGTCAGCTCTGGAGAAATGGATGTACATGGTCAGGAGTTTGCTGTGGTCCTGAGGGACACAGCTAAAGTAAGCAAAGGTGGAGAGTGTTGCACAGACCAAAAAGCAAAACTGAGCAGTCTGCTTCCTTTCTCTCCTGCCCTAGGTAAAATGACTACTAACACACTTGTCTGGGTAGAAAGGCAGACAAGGGAGTTATCTTTTGAAGGGCATTTAGTTCTAGATAAGAAAGCATGCCAAAGTATAAACAGGGCCACCAGAGAGATGAAACACTGCATGGTGTTGTGGTTTGATTCGGCTGAAGTTGAAAGTAAGGCTTCTCCATGCTTGTCTGAGTAAATATTAACAGATACAGAATCAAGAAGAGAGTCAAAATGCTCAACTTGACATGTTCTCCACCACTGAAGTTCCAAGGCTTGACAGTTCCCCATTTGAAGGTGCAGGACCTGTGAGACTGCAGGCATTTAATAGTCCTTGGGGCAAAGGGAGAGTAAGCATGTGACCTGACAAGGATAGCAGTTCTGTGAGAGGCTGGTGATGATCCTGAGATACTTAGGGGGAAAAAATTGCCTGTATATGCTACAATGGTTTTAGACAACAGGATATTTAGAATAATATATTATGAATATATATTGAGAGAAAGAGAGCGATATCATCCCATTTGCTTATCAGCTGGGGTTCTCCCCGATATACTCATACTAGCCATAAAAATGGTCAGGCTGTGTTTCTTCCCTAGCTGGAGCAGATGTGGGGAGTATGACTGACACTCCTTCTGTGCTATTATCACAAACAGATAGCTATCAGAAAGTCAGTCTCTTCCTGGCTTTGCAATGTGTCTGCAGGCTGTGACGGCACTGACATGAGGCATATTTTAAGCTGCCTGTAGATTCCAGAATGAATGAGAGGTTTAATATGGGGGAATGTTCACTGATAAAAGTGACTTATTTACTGTGCCCACTCTGTGTGCTGTGTTCCAAAAGGAGCAGATAAAAAGCAAGGAATAATAATAAAAGATTAAAAAATGTATATGGATTTATTCAAATGTGCTGTTGTCCATCACCAGAAAAATGTTTGCCTCACTACAGGACAGAAAACTAGGAGAAAAGGATGGAAAAGGTGTGCGTCCTGCTAAGCAGAAGTTGGAGCAAGAAGAAATGATTTATAGACAGCACTGATGTCCACGAAGGTCATGAGAAAGCCAGAATGTGTTGGGACACACCTGTAATCCTGTCTGCCCTGTACTTGCAGCAAGGACTATCATTTATTAGGTCTTGTCAGCATTAGAAGAGTGAACTATGAAAACTATGCATTTTTTATGTGCCTTTAAAGACATACAGGAGTTATGACAAAATTCTTCTTTACATTAAATACATATACCTAGAACCAGTTGTAGTCAGTGACAAAGTAAGCAGCAGTCTAGAGTGACAGTCGCATGTCCTGCTGCCCATCCCGCCATGGCCATGAGAAGCCAAGTACGGCACTGCTTCCTGGGGAAGAGGCTGCGGCGTTTGCGTTAGGGAGGTGACTTGTCCTGGCATAGGAAACTCCACCACCTTCACCATCCCTCCACTAATAGCAGGAAAAACAATGAATATGACCAGAGCTCTCCTTTAGACTATGCTCCTGCTCCACTCCTTCCTATAACAAAGTTTATCAATGAAAACTATTAGATTTAGGATAGAAATAATTTGGTGCCAGGTGACGAGGAAAGATTAGCTTTTTCATACCTTGGAATGTGTTACCAAAACCTTTGCTGTTATCACAAATAAGCTGAATTTACTACTGTAAGGATGGTACTGAAAATGCAATACAGATCACATAATCTTGTTTTCTAGCCAAGCCACTTAGCAATGCACATAAAAATACCACATAAAAAGGAGTCTAATGCCTCAGATCTTTACAAATGTCTAACAAATAACAGTTTGAGAGAAGAAACATTATGCATAAAACATCATCAATATATGTTGTCTTATTCAAAGAAGATATTTATGTATTTTGAACATTTGCATTTTACAGTTTACCATGAAATATTCCTTTCCTTCGCTTCAGAGAAGAGGCAGACAGCTGGTGGAGTCAGATGTGAGAATTTTTCCCATTTACATGGCTTAAGCAGTTGCCTTTCACGAGGACAGAGACCAGCTATGAGAAGCAACAAGGTCTATCTATGCTTTGTCAGACTGTAGCAAAGGGTGTGTATTCCTGGAAGCACTACAATCTATAGAGGTATGGTATAGGACGTGTGCCAGAGATACGATTTAGATTAGGCAGTATGTTAAAAATGGCTTTTCAGCATGATCTCCCCACTGGCTTTTTTTGTGAGCTTCAACTGAATCCTTAATGTTGTCTTAATCCTTTTATTGTAGGGACGGGGAGGGGGGGAGGACTTGACTATAAACCAGTGGTAATTTTTATTACCACTTAAAAAATTTAATAATAAAATTATATTTTATTATATTTATAATTATAAATTTAATACATAAATATATACTACGTAATTACATAAATAGATTATATGCAGTATAATTATATATTTGAATATGTAAAAATTATAAATTAAAAAGTATTAAAAAGAAGGTTGCATTCTGCCCTTTTTCATGAATTAAAAAAAACCCATACAAGTTAAAGTGAAATTGTTGGGAAGAGAGGAATGAACATTATTATGAGTAAAGAGACTATAACTGTCTGCTTCTAGATGGACTCAAAGAACGGGTTCATCATTTTTCCCTGTGGCAATTTAATTCACATTTTGCACTGTTCAGGTAGAAGCATATTAATGGCAAATTACAGAAAGCAAGTCATTGTAATGCAGCGAATAGCTAATTCCATTGTTAAAATGTATCAGTGATTCTCAGTCAAGGATAAATGACGTTGCCTTTTCTATGCATAAGGAAAAATTCTCAGTCCAATCCGGAAACTGATGAAAGTTAAAGATACTATGACTTCTTAAAACTCACATCCTCATCTTAGCTCATGCCGACTGCTCCTGCAAGCCAGGCCTGTTAAAAAATAAATAAATTAAAATTCACAAAGAACAAGGGCTGTTTTTCCATGTCATGCTGGTTGTTTTGTTCATTTCTCAGCGCTCTGGGTATATTGTTTTCGCCATCTTCCCTGTACATTTAGTAAAATGGCCCTAACACCTTAGTGACTATGGGAGTGATGAAGCCACAGCCAGCTTCTGGGGTCTGCACAGATCTACAGAGCGGAAGGAAGCATTTAAAAGGACTGCACAGTCAAGGAAAAGTCCTAAAATCAGATTTTTTGATGCAAAGTAATTTCAGGTCAATGGGTATTGTTTAACCCACAGTTTTCTGCTCTTCTCCAAGACTGGAGATCAGCATGTTGTGCTGAGTAACCTTCAGGCCCACAAAGAGAAAGCTATAAGCCTTCCTGTAGTTCCTCTGCAAGGCAGTGGCATTTGACTCTGAAGAAGGAAAGGAGAACAGCGGCTAAAGGAAGTGAGCAAACTGATTTTACCTCCTGGATGTCATTCAAGTATTATTTAGCATTAAGCACAGAACACCCCTTCGGACAGCCAAAGCAACTGTTCTAGTCACCAAACATACCTTTCCAAGGAGGTATCAATTTTTGCAAAGTCAGAACCCTGAGGGACCATAAATATTTTTCTTCTTGCTGTGATGTTACTCCTCTTGCAATTGTAAGGAGCTATGTGCACGTATGTTTTTAATCCCTATGAGTTAATAAAAGCTCTCACTGGTTGCTCTGAATCTCAATAGCCAGCAGGAGTCTTTTATTTCACATCATTGTCCTCTTGACAGTTTCCCAGAAGCTCTGACCAGAGTATACACATAGAGAAACTGAAGAGCTGTTGAATAGGGTACTTATTGTTGTACAGAAGCACTGCATAACAATTTTTCTGGGCTAGCTCAACAACAGCATGTTGAGGTATGGTAACAACAGTGAAATGCAATCCAAAGCTAATGGCAAAATTTCTATTTCTCATCAGTCTACTTTTCCCAAATTTATCATCCCTTGTTTTCATTCTTTTCTCTTTCTGAAGATGTTCTATTTAGTTGTATCTCAGTAGTAAAAAAAGAAGGAAGGATATTTGGATTTCGAAAATCTTCAGTATGGCTTCATATGTACACAAGAATGTGGAAACAAAATAGCTGAGGAAAGTTTCCTTCTGCCATGGCAAATTCAAATAACATACCTGTCAATTGCTAAAACTGGTTAAATAATTTTCCTTCACAGCAAGGCTTTAATAGAAAATACGCTGAAGCATTATCGTATTAATAGAAATGGAGACAAAAATCTTACTTAGATAGCACAACTAGAGCTGGTATTTCCATCTGTTCTGCAGTGGAAAAGAAACTTATTCAGGAGTGCAGGATTTGCTGCTTTTCAGGTAAAGATCAGGTAAGGTCACAATGGCTCTGAGGTTTATCTTGTGGTTTGCTTTACTTATTCCTTTCTAGCAGTGGCAGGTCAAACCTGCTCAGTATAAAAGTCAGAAATATAGGGTAAGGTCGATGTCTTTGTTTTGACTTCCACCTCCACAACTTAAAGCTGGGATTTGAAAATCAGTATGTTTTCTGTCTCCATTAAAGATTCTTGCAAGAAAGTCTGGCATACTCTTTTGTTCTTGAGGCAAAAAGACAAGGAAAATATTGGAGGTATAAGTGCTAACAGTAATTCCCTCTCTTGCTCTCTCCCAGGGCTCGTCTCTCATAGAGGTTTCCCGGTATCTGTCATATTCCCCAGCATCTGAAGCAGCTCTCCATTATTTTGGTCTTTATACAGTCAGGCTATTAAAATCCTCACAAAGGCAGCTTTTCTTACTCTGTTTGGAGTTCTATGCGGTGTAGTTTTTAGTTACTGCTGCAAATGGTCTCTGAGTATACCTTGACACATGTTGGGCACCATACAGATATCTCCATGTCTACTGGATTATGCTTTACTATATGGTATTCAAAATACTCTTAAATTTTTTGTCACTTGTTCTGTCATATTATTCTGCAGAAGTTCCTGTTTAAATTCAGTGTGACTGTTCACAGAAAAAGGTACTTCTCAGCATAAGTAAAGTTTAGCAAACTTTAAAAATAGTAGTTAGTAAGTAGGTAGTCCATGCACTACTGCAATTTAAAGAGGCTTGTCTGCATCTTGGGGACACTGCTGTGCTGTGCCATTTCAGACATCTCAGTTTCATTTGGCTTCAGTAACTCCAAGACAGTCTTCATTCAGTAGCCTGCCTGTCACAAAAAAAAAACCAAACAACAAACCACAACACCTGTGCAGAAAAATTTCTGCGGAAAAGTTGCAATGCAAATCACAAACTCTGGAGTCACTACGTGTTACTTTTGTATACACCATCTATATATATAGACAAAATACATTGCACCGTATCTTCTATCCCTTCCTTGCCTTTTTATAAGTGATTCTGAAAACTGGCAAGGAAAATTTAAGTCAGTCCTTTGCTGACAGTTTCTGTGTGACTCACCCTACGCATCATCTATCACAGATTGCTCCCACTGCAGGGTCAATCACCAGAAAAAGACTGTGGGATTTGACACTGGATCATTTTTATGTATTATTAATTTTGCTTGTTAGTCTTTCATAGCATAATGTGGAGAACTAGGGAGCAAAAATAAAAGAGAACAAAGTTTTTTAACCCTTTTAAATAGTTTGGATTTCAAGTTGAAAATGCCCCTGTCAAAGCTCTGAATCTTCTCTGCTTAGAAATAATAGCTAACTTGCCTACCACTGATCTATTAAATGACGGATAATGAAGAGTGACAGATCTTCTTTCCTGTACAAAATCTACCTATGGCTGAATGTGAGGGAGAGCTGAAAGAAATGGGATTGCTGTGGTTGAATCTCAAGCATCCATGCATGGCCAGCCTCTGCAGCTGTCCCCAGCCCTGGGCTGAGATTTACTGCAGCCACCACACAGCCCTGAATGAGTCCCTTGGCATAGCACCACATGGAGGGAGAATTCAATCTGCTGGCAGATTGAATGAAACTCAAAAGTCAAGGTGACCAACTATGCTCAGGTACTTACCTATGAGACCAGAACTGTCAGCATCTGACATTTCCCATTGAAGACAACCTTTGGGAAGTGCCTGAAAATCAAGACACTCCTTTCTATGAGAATAAAGACTTGGTATCCATCCATTGGGGGTGGAAGAGGGACTGGACTCCAGATTAGAAGGAGAAAAGAAGATAAAATTATGGAAATTGTCCTCTTTTTCTCTTTTATATAATTTGAAACAGCCTGGTTCTTTGAAAGCCAAACTGATTTAACACATCTGGCCAGACTCGGCACTTTCATATTCTTTCTCTGGTTCAATTGGTGAAGACTTTTCTGTCAAAAGAACTTCTCCACAAAAAAATCTAGTTGCTACCCATGGGAGCTTTATTTTTCCTTTATATTCTATATTTCTTAATAGTAGTTTTCTAGTCTCAGTCCTCAGAGATTGTTGTCTGGACATTTTTCACTATCCATCTCCAGTGTCAGATGGTAATGACTGACACCAGGAGCAGTGTTGTGCTAGCCAGCAACTAAGCACCACGCAGCCGCTCGCTCACTCCTCCCCCTTCCCCTGAAGGTACGGGTAGGAAAATCATAAAAAAAATAAAACTCTTGGGTTGAGATAAAGACAGTTGAATAGGACAGCGAAGGAAGAGGAAAAAACAATAGAATATACAAAATGAGGGATGCATGGTACAATTTCTCACCACCTGCTGACCAATGCCCAGCCCATCCCTGCGCAGCGATCCCAGCCCTCCGGCCGACTCCCCCCCACTTTACATACCAAGCACAACATCATATGGTATGGAATATCCCTTTGGCCAGTTTGGGTCAGCTGTCCTGGCTACACTTCCCCCTAGCTTCTTGTGTACCTCCTCAAGGGCAGAGCACGGGAAGCTGAAAAGTCCTTGACCTAATAAAAGCACTACTTAGCAAGGACTAAAACCTCAGTGTGTAATCAACATTACTCTCATAATAAATCCAAAACACAACATTATACCAGCTACTAGGATGAAAATTAAATCTATCCCAGCCAAAACCATGACAAGCAGTAATAACGATAGTAGTAACATTTAAAGTTTAGCTAATGGGATGCATTTTTCCCCCAGAAATTTTGTTGTTCCATGTCATACATACTGGTAGCTAAAATAAATACATTCCATAAAAATAATGTTGTTGGTTTTATGTTTCTAGAAATTCTGTTTAAATTTATTTGTTAAAGGAACCAATGTTATTTCCCTATACATTTACCTTATGGTACATCTCATGATATCCTGTTAAACCCTACAGTCTTATGTATGCATCATTTAATGCAAATATTGCTACTTAGGTGGTTGGGCACATTTGTAAGAAAGCATATATCAAAATGAATCTTGGATTTCTACAGCTATTGGATTGCATTATTTCAAGAACTAGAACATAATGAAATTACTTATTTTCCAAAGATCTGTTTGTGGTTTTTTTTAAGTCCTGACAACATTACAGAGAGTGTTTTTTCCCTGTTTTTACAAGAACCAATCATATTTTACAAACACACACACTCTCACAGTAGAAAGCTGTGTCCTGAACAGAAATATTTTTTTGTATTCCTGTTACATTCAGCAGAATTGCACTTACGTGTCCTTTTTTTTTTCTCTACTCATTTGAATCAGTGTGAATACTGTTGATCCATAGTCAGGACTGCCTCCTTCTCAGGCAAATCTCCATGACTGACTTGATCACTTTTCTTAATTTTCCTCCACTGAATGGAAAGGGCCATGTTTTAGGGGAAGACAGGTGAGCTGGTGCAAGAGCTGTAGCTGTACTTGAAAATCTGCACTGTGAAATACCAGGGCTGAAAATAAGAATACAGTGCAATTTTATAGTTTGTCATTTACATTTCTGTTCTGGGTTAATCTGGCATAGAGTTAATTTTCACAACAAGCTGCTTGGGCTGACCCAAACAGCCATTCATAGTGGCATAGTTTTTAAATTTCTGGACCAAGATTTTCATAGATCATCAAACTTTTGAATCCGTGCACACAGATATAATATTACATTTGCTCCTCTAGGATAAAAACCAATGTCCACTCAGCGCCTTCAGCACTACATCTTACGGTCTGCAAACTGACACACATTTATTGTATACCTGGCTATTTGGATCAAACTTAAAGAAAAGCATTAAGTCTACAAACAATTGTTCAGGCATATTCTCCAGATTATCCTGGATTTTTAAAATAAACAAAATAAATAAAAATAAAATGTTTCTTTCCTTAAAAGTTGTTCCACCATCCCAACTGCACATAACAATTTCCAATGCAGGGAGTCCAGACCGCCATCAAGTCAGAAGTTCAGAGTTCTGCAGTCCAGCAGCCTCTCACAGCTATGAAGTCTCTGGGTGAGGGGTTTGAAAAGGACAACAAATTTGGTAGATTAGCAGCACAAACCAGGTACCTTTAAAGTAATTCAAACTTATAAATGGCTTGCCTGTCTTTCATTGCACAGAAAATGCCTAGTCTTATCCAAGAATTCCCTGTTTAGAATTTAATTATTCACTTTCAGTAGAATTGCCGTTGCACAATTTAAGGTCAGATATTTACTAAGAACAGAGAACCATTTCAACATTCCCCCCCCCTTCCCCCAGAATGCTCTTTAAAATGCCCTTTGTCTTAAAAAATAAACCTAGGAAATTTTCAAGGCAGATCAACTTTTGTAAACCAAGTTATTAGGAGCTAAACACAAGGTTTATAAAGGAATTTGGCTGAACTGTTAAGGATTTATGCCTGTAATTATGAAAGCTGCAACACGGTGCTATAGAAAAAATAAGAAAAAAGGGAAAAAGAAGACAAAAGCAAAAGCTTGTCTGATGAGCTGAAAATAACAGCTTTGCCACCAAGTTAGGCAAGTAAGAAGGTTAAATATCACAACAGGAAAAAGCTGTCTAAACTAGCAGACAATTTTAGCTGAGAGTCCTCAGGGAATATTTATAAAGGGCATGTCAAGTAAAAATAACTTCTTCACAGAGGAGGAAGTACTTCAGTGAACACAATGGCGGGGAAAGAGAAAGGAGGCACAAATGCCCTCTTCAGCCTCCTCTAGCAAACGGATCTCACTCTGCTTGTATTTTTCTATTAAGAAAATGAAGTATTTTGAAAACATTGTAATAAATAGGTCCTATCACCTACAGGACTATATCCTCATCTTTATTTATAAATATTGCAATAAGATACAGCCAAACTTTGTCTGCAAATTTGCAGTAATGTCCTCAGCTTTTACATTCAACCTTAAATTGGGTAAGGTCATTTTCATCATATCCACTACCTATGCTGTCACCTGTACTAGTTCCCTGCAAGCTGGTCCAGAGAGATGTAGCCTGGAGCCTTTCTCTTCGTCTGCCTTCTGGGTGGAAACAGACTGGTCCTGCAGCACCAGAGCAGGCACCTGGCGTGCAGAAAAGGGCAACAGGTAAACCCACTCTGAGGAGTAGAATCCCTTGCTTCAAAAGCAGCATAGTGTAAATGACACCAGCTGCATAATCTAAGCAAACATCATACAACTCTTCTGAAGGCAGACCATGAAATACAGACCCTGGAGATTAAAAAAATGGAATCACTTCCTCAAATAAGACATATTTACTTAGCTTTGTTAAGAACTTTCTTGCCTGCAGTTTCAGCTCTCAGGGAAGAATGGTGTACATGCAGGCAGAGGATCATGCTTAAAATGTCATGCTGAAATATCACCATGACATACACCATTTTGATGCATCCAAATAGAATCAACAATAAAATGCCAAGAGAAAGGTTTCACTGATTTCCAGTGAAGATGTCTGAATAATTTTTTCAGTTGGCTGCAGTGAAATCAGTTGGCGCAACCTCAATAAATCTCTTCCTGGAATGACATATTGAACAAAAGCACTTATAGGGTCCTTAATATGTGTATTTTATGATAGAGAACATTGTGAAAGTCTGAATAAATTACTGTGAAGAATCTCTAGGGATTTATTACAAAATAATAGCAAACGTTTCTGAATACCATTTCTTTATATTTGATGAGCAAAGCCTACACAAAATCTTTACAAAAAGCTGCCAGCGTTCTGCAATGTTCTTGTGAACTAATTACTGAAATATTACCATTGAGATGAACTTCCATAGTTTCTTCTGTTTCTTCCATCACACACTCCTCTTCCCACTCAGTAGATTTTTGTCCCATCCATGTGCTTTGTTCTTTTACTTGAGAATACAATGGGAATGTGCATTCAGATCAGCACAGAAAAATATAGCTTGCTCTTGCACTCGCTAAGGAGGGTTATTATGTATTTATAGCCAATAAGAATGATGGCTCTTCCCATGCAATTATTAGAATCCAATGAAAACGTGCAGTGTTTACAGCTAGTTGTATTTGGGGGCCAGACAAGTCAACAGCTTTGTATGATGAGAGTCATTCATCAACATACAAGCAGCCATGTTCAGCTGGGTGAAGGAGAAGATACACAACAAGAAAATTGTTATGGTTTCCTGTTATCAGGCAGATGCAGATAGTTTTGCTGGCATCTGCAAAAGGCTATTTTGTAGCAGGCTGTACGTCACTTCTTCATGGCATTTATTAAGAGGTTTGTCAGATGGTATTGCGCTGCAGCAGTGTCCCAAAGTGATCCATTTTGGATTTCTAACTGCAAGTCGCAGATGTAATGAAGGAGAGAAAAATATTCTGTGGTGAAGCAACCACAGGCCCTAATGAAATGTGGCACATTAATTTCTGAGCTATGAAATCATATAATCCCAGAAGACTCACGTTTCCAACTCAAGGAAGACAAGAGACAGACACTTTTGTGAAATATCTGTTTACTCCACGTGTCTCTTGTGGCTAGGTTTCTCTTCATGTAATTGTCTCTAGGAGCAATCCTTCTCTTCAAAAACTAGCACTCATGACTTATTGTGTGCATTTGTCCAAGAAATGTCAACCTTATTGTTTTATGAAACAGGCCAAAGGACTGATAGATAGATAGATACATAGATAAATAGATAGATAGCTATGCAGAGCTCAAGTTTAACTGTTTGATCTGACAAAAAAACGTGGAAGAAAATACGAGTAATTCGTGCCTTGTCTTATTGTTAAACTTGTGGAAAATAACTTTAATTTCATTTTCTTGAGAATTAAACTCAAATACCTCTGGTTAAAAAAAATCAAAACATTTTAAATTAGATGCATCTTCATCCTTGTCTGTGATACTGCTGTCAAGCTGTCAACTGCTTCACTTCATACCAGGTTTATTCCAATGCATTTGATGCACAATCATGAAAAAAATAAGAGATTAATTCCCATTTGAGACTGTAGGTGCAATGAACTTGAATGATATCACCATGAATAAGCTTAACTTTTTGTCTCTCTGTCCCAAAGACCCCAAGCAAGCCAGCAACCTTGAAGAATTTTGCTGAGTAGTGGCTCAGTTTTCAGCAATTTGCAGATGAAAGCAAGGATGCATCAGATAAAGCAGACAGTGCTTTCATCTTCATAATACGAGCCATGCAATTGTCCCAGACCTTCTCACATCCACGCAGTACAATTTCTTCTGTCATAAGGCCAAACTGAGTGTGTTCTTGAAGGAGCAGAAGAAAATCAAAGCAATGTCAGTCGTAGAAGCTGGGGCTCAGGTGAAAAGGGCCAGTGAAGCAGCAGGATGAGTTCACACTGGCGGAACCTGGGAGAAAACAAAACACAGAACCAAATTCCTGTGCTCTGCCACGTAAGAAACAATCACAAAATAAGGGATATCTCCTACCGTTAAAACAATGTGTAAGAAACAATACAATGATGCTACTGCTGCATCTCTCTCCCATCACGTCTTATGCAGAGCCCAAATGGGGAAAAGATGTCCCCAAGTTCTTGGTTCTTTCCAAAAGACTTTTCCTCTCACTTATTTATCAGAAAATACTTCTTTTGCAGTAGCATTGCATCACCATGTTGCTTACCGCCCGACTGCAGGAGAGGAGCCAATGGAGTCCCCAATCAACAGGTCAGTGTGTGTTATAGTCCGGCTGGGCTGCCTCTCCCCGTCAGATATGGCAAGATGGTCTGGGCAAGGCTGACAGCGCAGTCCCACCTGGGTCGCCAGAACAGTTTTCCCAAAAGTGGGATCGTTTACCCAGTGTGCAGTGCGCCAATATACGCACACAGAGCAGCGGTACTGTGTTTATTGCGTATTTGCACAGATATAGGTGCCAGGTGATAATTCCACCAAGTTAGCACACCACTTAGGAGAGTCACAAGGACTATATACTCTTACAAAAAACGAAGAAATTACTCATTATATTCTGATTGATTCATTGCGTTGTGCGCTCATCTTAAAGGTATGTTCCTTCTTTATTTAACTATGCATGCTCGCTAGCTGGGGGATGCAGTCTTTCTGGTTCTGAATTGAGTTGGTGGTCGCAATCTCTCCCTACCGCCTTTACCTTTTTCCTAGTTATCTTAGATTTTTGTTAATGTTGTGCTTCTTCTGCAATCATCCAGCTTTCGGCATCTTCTGGGCTGGATGTTCCCCTTTTATCAGTCTGTTAGCTCCTCTCCAAGGGCATAGTCATTAGTACGGCATACATTGTCTGCACAAAGTAGTCAGGCCTAAATTAAACAGCATCAACATGACCTAAACCTTTCTGCCAGATATCATCGTGACACCCGTCTGAGCCATCCCTGGAGCAGGGGATAAGTTTGCTTAAGCACAGTCAGGGCTAAAGATTTCTGAAATGCAGCTAACTTGGGGCTGGCCAGCTTGAAGCACAGACAGGGAGAGATTGCAGTAGAAAAATAGCCTAGTCACAAGTGTGTAGCAGTCCCAGATCTCCCTGGTAACTTGCCATAACTTTATTGATGTTGCGTGTAGGTTGTATTTACTCCTCAGCAGCCTAAAGGTACTGCAGATTCCAGTAACAGGGGAGCCTTTGGGTCCTCTGTCACTTTGCACCATGAGATTTTTTGTACATATGCACTGTATGTCACTAAACCAAGATAGTGTCATCTTTTTCTATCTCCGTTTTTAAAAACAAGGAAACAGAATTAGCTTTTTCTTCACTTGAATTCCTCTTGTCTGAGCTGATTATCGCTGTACTGACTGTGGCAGGTTTTCCTCAGGCGGTATAATTTCCATATTTACCTGCCTTTTGTTATTGGTTGGCAGTGGATTATTGTGTTAGAAATGCAACTACTCCATAAAAGAAGCAACTTCTTCCAGGATATGACAGTGAAGTAATATTTCAGACTGACATATCCAATTACTCTGATTACATATTTATAATCATTTTGACTTAATGTTTTCCCAGCACCAGTATGAAGCAGGATGCATAATTACTTGCAAGATGTCTGGGCAGATATAAGAGTATTCAGTTGCTAAGTGTCATTCTTTAGAAAAACACCAACATAAAACTCTTCACAGTTCGAGATGAATACGAGACTTCAAACTTAGTTTGAAAGCATCTCTAAACAGTCCTTATTTTACTAGGTATTAGGCTGAAAACGTAATCTAGGCATTTAAAGCAATCTGTTGTGCATGGCACTGAAAGCAGAATTATTCTGTTGACTTAGTGACGTTCTCTGGTCGGAAATGATAGCATAGGGAAAAAGGTTCTTTGAAAAATACACTGTGAAGAAATAAATACAAAATTCCCATGCAAATTGCCAGAAAAGATGATTAATGTAGCCACTTATATTACTTAACACATCTATTCTGATGCTGTCTGAGATGTATTGATTTTACTCTTCCTTCTCCGCAGAAACATAAAGTTTCTGATGTTCAGTTAAGACACTGAGACATCTTTGTTGCTTTGCAAGAATTAATCGTCGTTTGTCCCCATTTTTCCTAATTTCAACTTCCTAGTCAGCTACAAGTTTTTGTTTTTTGTTTGTTTTCACTTACACTGGAAGGAAAAGGAGATTTTAAAAAATCAATCCACTAATAAGGGCCTATTTTAAGAAGAGTAATGGGGAGTTGGCAATCTTGCCACAATACATCTCAGGTAGCATTGGCTGTTTTTCAATACAGAGGAAAACTTGGGAAATGATAGTATCTACCAAGTGATTCTCAGTCAAAAATGAAACAGGATGGAAAGAGATTCACACTGAAAATAAAAGCTAATAAATACTAAAACACATACATTAGAAATCTGGCATCTCTACACCTTCCTTTTTGCCTAGCCTTGATTTATATATGACATATGATAAAGGTAAATATATGTATATACAAAAATATATATAGCTTTCCATTGATCTATCAATAGATATGAGATCAGAGGCTGCTTCTTGGTTGTTATCTGAAGAAGTCCAGCTGAAACTGGACCAAAAGTATATTAATCATTCATGTTCAAGTAAAGATCAATATGCTGTGAAACACTTTCATCTTTTCTTTAGAAATAATGTTTGGATATCTTCCAGCCTGCTTGATGTCTGCAAAATCTCCTAAAATAATAGTAAGGATTAGTCTTTGGCTATTATGATTTAAACTCATGGTGTACAATATAATAATATTATCCATGGACAATGCTGTACGAAATGTTTGTGTATTAATTATGGATGGAAACATGATACCTGTGAAGTCACTGGTAAAACTCCAAAAGCCCAAGATTACAATGCGGGAGCAAGCATTACTCCTTGGCATGCAGGCTACATCTTGATCCATATATCTGTAACTCAGATGAGGAATCTGAAAAATGTAATATGGCTAAAAGATGTGGGAAGAAACTTGAAATTATAAAATTAAAATTATCTGCTTTTCTTCCACAAGTATTAACCCAGGAAAAAAACACTTAAAGATCTCCATGTTTAGTACTGAATGTCTACTGGTTCTGTTAATGCCATTTGAAATTAGAACTATTCTACATGCCTGAAAATCAAATCCATGGTACTGCTTGTTTTCCAACTATTTAGCAGACCCACTCATTCCCTTTTAATATAAATGTTTTCTTTGTCATTCAACAGATGGAAGAGTTGAAATACAAAGCAGAGATGAAATATATATCCGGAAAGGAATATTTCTAAGTGAAAAGTAAAAGAAAAATGTGAAACACAACTATTGTCTCCTGTTAAAAAACACAACTGTGTGAAAAATTGTGTCGTATATTTTTCTGGGTTCAGGATATTATTTCAGATCAACACAAGTGAGTGAATGCATTAGCCTGGCTCAGACACAACTTCAGATTTGGGAAAACTAGTCTCACTTGTACCATCTTTAAGCACTAGCTGGATACACATACAAAAATATTGTGTTTCCAACAGAAGGAACATTTTTTTCTTTCATGAGGCTGAGATTTAAATTTTTCTGCCGTTTTTACTGCTTGGTTCTCAGTAGAGATGAATATTCTTGTCTGGACTTGCAATTTTGTGCCTCCCTTGAAACAGCACTTGGCTTTGGCCTCTTCAAATACACTTTCTTCTTCTCTTCTTCGTTAGCCTCCTGGATACTTACTGTGCTGGTCTTGGTACGTCACCTCTCGCCAGCTGTGACCCTGCCAGCTCCCCAGTCCTGATTACTTCAGATATAACTCTCACTTTGAAAGACTTCACAAGTTTTCTTCGTTTTGTTCACCATACCTGCCTGGGGGAGGATGCTTTCCCTGGCAGCAGCCTGTGATGAGGGGGTCACTACAACTGCCATGGATCATCTTCCTGATGTCTTCAGCATCACAGCTCACCCCGGCAGGAACAAAAGTCCATCAGGTTCCTCTTTGAAACACTTTGCTGAGAAGCCAAGGAAAAAGCCTGTGGGTGACAGAGCTGGCAAGTTGATACAGCACTCTTTTTTTGTTGTGCTGCAATTTTTTAATCTGCTCCATACGGCACCAAGCAGCCTGGGGACCTAGGCCACGCCTAAGGACTCCAAATGCCTCAGTAATAAAAATACCAGGAAGTATTTATCGTAAACTTCACCCAGCTAAAAATAAATGTGCTGAAGGGGCACCTGGAAGGCAGGCAAGAAGCTATGAGATTTCCAGATCTCTGCAAATCATCCCAAAATATCTCATTTAATGATTTACACTGTGTGATATACTGCCCATTAGCGTAGCACCTTATCCAGTATGAAAGGGTTTCATCACACTTTTGAATAAAACCAATAAGAAATACNTCTTTATCAAAATCTTTTACTGTAAATACCTCAAGAATGGCAAATTCTGACAAGAAAATTCTCTGATTTCTTCAGCTTGTTACATTGTGCTGTTAGAAAAGACTGTTAGAAAAGACTCTGTTGGTAATATGTATTCATTTCAAAGCTCCACTTGCAGGAAGATGAATCCAAAAGTATGCCAAAAAAGCCATATTTTCTCGAGATAATGGAGAATGTTCTTTGACTAAAATTAGGGTTTTTTGCTGCTCTGTCACTACTTCCTTTTATATCTGCCCCATGGCACCTATTGTCAAACTAATATGGTCATTCAACATTTCATTGCTTAATTGTAAATTTTAAAATGAGATCATTTATTTTTATTACTGATCAATCAAGTAGAATTTATAGCTTGTATTCCCCTCACCATTCCCAAACACACTTACCCCCAAATGTAAAATAATTCAAAATGGGTATAAAATTGAATTAAATCAATATGTTTTTATTCTGCTCCATCTCTTTTCCCACTGTTCTACAATTAAAATTCTATGAGGAATATAGTATTGAAGAAATAAATCTTACAGTGTTTAATCAGATAAGATTCAAAGAAATAAATCACAAAGCAAATGGTGAAACATCTTCTTCCAACAAATGCGTAAAGGAAATGGTCACTCTTCAGACAAATGGACAGTTCCATGAAAATATTTTTCCTATTTTATCATGTAAAAATTAAGTTTCATGACATATTAACCAGGTCTGTAATGAAGTATTCAAGCTGATATATTTAGTATTCCTTAAATACAGGCAGTTGTGCGTATGTTTAAATTCCTTCTGAAGCCAACCCACAGAACTTATGGTCTTCACCACTTACTGATTCCCGTCTACCTTGCTAGTATGGCTGTCAGTCATGTACTCTCATGATGCAATTCAAAAGCACTCTCCTAAAATCTAATTTATGCAGAATTCACAACCACAAAAGACCTGACTCTGCCTGTTCTGGTATCCGTGCACAGACTGGAGCTGTTACTGTGTCCATTGGCTGCACAGGGAAGCTGAAGAGCTGGAGGCAAAAGAAATAGCTGAGCTCACGGCGTGCTTGTGGTCGCAGCAGCACTTACGAGGCATGTTCAGGACTGAGAGAGCAGCATCGATAGTGAGGACACACAAACATAACTTCACAGAATCACAGAATCACAGAATAGTAGGGGTTGGAAGGGACCTCTGTGGGTCATCTAGTCCAACCCCCCTGCCGAAGCAGGGTCACCTACAGCAGGCTGCACAGGACC
>Ga0065711_1000426_pt1 | contig 67438 bp, 29 predicted proteins | sample Hoacrofraction12_FD_59098 | JGI IMG/M metagenome (GOLD analysis project Ga0065711, IMG submission 59098) | Hoatzin crop microbial communities from Cojedes, Venezuela - Epithelial fraction 12 v2 (version 2) | ecosystem: Host-associated > Birds > Digestive system > Esophagus > Crop | place...
GACCCGCCTGGACAAGGTCCTGTGCAGCTTGCTGTAGGTAACCCTGCTTCGGCAGGAGGGTTGGACTAGATGACCCACAGAGGTCCCTTCCAACCCCTACTATTCTGTGATTCTGTGATTCTGTGATTTGGAAAGAGCATTTTGCTTTTGGCGCTGTTTCAGATTTTTATACTCGTAAATTGAGTGAAAAATTATGCTCTTCCTTTTGCATGGTTCTATTCTTAGAACCTCTGACCTGTCAATATGAATAATGGTAATTTAACAAAAAAATCTAAATATAATTCCACTTTAGCTACTTGAAAAACAATGGATTTTCTGTAGCTTTCAGAATGTCACTCATAGATTCTCCTGTGCTTGTTAATAAAAGGCTAAAACTATTTCAATGTCAAAGTAATTAGTGAAATGGCGCAGCCCTTTTAAGTGACATAATTTCAGAACATTTCCGTGCCCTACTGCAAAAGAGACAGATGTGCCTCACAGTGCACAACCTGAGAATAGATATGGAATTCACTTCCAAGGCTGCTTGCTTTAACTTGATGGACTCAAGACTAAAGTCTAGAATCAGTAAGGGCTTTGGAAAGATACTTTCTACATGCAAGTTGTCCTGTTGCCTTCAGCACTTCCCGTCTGTAAAAATGAGGAACAATGCTGCTGTTCCCTGCGACAGTACAAAGATGTCACTTAAAGCTTATAAAGATGAATTCATTAAGCATTTGAATATCATAGCGATACGTGTACAAAAAAACCCAAAGACGTTATTATTACTGTCAGAGAGGGATTTGGATGTGATTCAGTAAACAAAGCGTGCATCCACTTGCTGAATGACTATACAAAGACATATGGGACAGAGCTGGTTCCTCCCTTGAGCACCGTCTATTCTGTGTTGCAAGGCTCTGATCCAAAGTCAGTGATTGCCACAAAAAGGTTCCAGCTAACATTAGTCAGATGTGGGCTAGATCTTGGCAAGGAAGGCATCTGCTCTAAAATTAGCAGAGAACCGTGTCTAAAGACTTACCGCATACGCTCACACAGGCAGGAAGGATCGTGGAATCAGAATAATTTGGGCTGGAAGAGACTTCTGGAAGTCTCAAAGTAGGGCCAACTTCAATGCTAGAACAGGTTCCTCAGGACCTTATCCTTCTGAGTTTTTAAAATCAACAGTGCCTTTAAAGTCACAAGGCAGCCTGTTCCAGTGCCCAACCACTCTTGCTGTGAAATCTGCATAGGCAGTCATCTTTCAGACACTTTCTGTCTTATTGGTGTTAGATTTTGCAGGTATGCTTTTAGAACAGCCACTTTTTCAAGTTCAGATCCAAGGTCATATACATATATAGGTAAGCTCTTTGAGGTGGAATGGCATTTCACACAGATTTTATAGTCTCCATTCTTGATTGGTGAGTTTGTTAATGAATGTAACATCAGCCATAAAATTAGGATGTAAAGTAAGAAGGATACAGTCATGTTTTATGTTCAGTGGTACTTTTGGGGCTTCAAGCTTCTGTTGCTTGCTGTGTTAAACAATTCTTCTCCCTGGAGACAGGAGTGGTATGTACCCTCCAAGAAATCACTGACGTAATGGAGAAACACTTTACAAAGACCTTTTGTTCTGATATACAAAAGTGAAGGTTTTCCTGTGCTAAGACATTTACAGAGATGAGATTGTGTAGGTTTTTTTGATTTAGTAATACAGAAGGACAAAAATTTCATGGGGAAGAAAAGTAGCTCAGGCATTTATCTTTTATGTCATTTAGGTCTCCTTAATATCACTGGGTGGTGCAGCACCTGCAGTGACACAGCTCTGTCTGCTCAGAAGCGAGCTGTAGTCTGTCTTCAATGTACACACAAAGTAACAGTGCATTTTTTCTTCATATAGAATCTATTTTATAGGTTTAACATTCATGGCTTACCATAAAAACCAAACTCATTTCTTGTTGCCTGTTTGATTCATAACTAAGATTAATTTCATATTATGTTTTCCATTGTCATGCTTATCCATGATCCTTGACTTGGTAAAAGTTGTTAGCCATTTTCAAAAAAACAAATTTGATCTAAGGATGGTAACAAGCACACAGTATCAGACAGTTTGCATAAAGTCTCATTTTCTGGGGTGTTTGCTTTTTGTGCACCATTTCATTATCATGCAAAAGGAGTTGGGCCATTTTGCAGACAATCTAATTGTTAGCAGAATATGTCCTCATTATTTGTGTAGTGCAGCAGTTTACATTAGGCTATTATCAAGCGTAACAGAAACCCATAGAACAGCATGAGCTTTGAGAAATGGAGGCTATTTTTTATCAAAGTGTATACGTATGGTGTATCAGCTCCAGTCTAGAATCACTGACAAACCTTGGTGAGCCTAAACTGCACAGCTCTTCTGGAGTCTGTACATGCACTGTTTGTGTCATTAGGAGCAACATCTGTTTCCTAGCCCTTACATCTGAAGCCTTCCTCCCCTGGTGCTTTCATTTTTGAACAAGCTTTAGCTCTTAAACCTTGAAGGTAGTGTTATGCTGTGCCTACATAGTTACAGCAAAGGAATTAAGATAAATAAAGCTCTACTAAAATAGCAAATGGAAACCAAAATGATATTCTTTTAGCTAGTAATCGGAATGAAAAATCTTAAACTTTCATTCTGTTTCCAAACAGTAAATCTTATCTTTTCAGAAAATGCTGCCAATTTAGCACTGTTGAACTTTGGAATAGTGCCATCCACACATAAACACATTTGCACATTATTTTGGTTGGCTTTTGCTAAAGCCATATGCTGGGTTTTTTTTAATTAAAAAAGAACCTCAGAAAAACTTCCAGTGTTCACACAGGGTAAAAGGTCTTTCAAGGTTCTAAAATGTCAGCAAAATACTAAAGTAGAAAGAACAGTTTTCTCCCCCCTTCCAGTGATGTAAGTAATGCTTGCAGAATGGATTTTAACAGCCAGTTTTACTTGTTTATGAAGACACTTTTCAGTGTTATGCAGTAGTTTGAAGTGGAAGAGAAGACATGGGAAAGTGACAATGAAGGTTTTGATGCAGAAAGGATAGGTCACTTCCAAACTGCATTGAAAGGAAATAAGCAGTCCATGCTCCTTTGTCAGTTACCAGGGTCGTAACTCTCGTTAGGCAGCACAGACTGACAAAGCAGCTGAAGCTCAAGGGTTATTTTTTATTTTCTGACAATATGCAAAATTATTTAATGTAATCGAGATCAAACCTGAAGTATAAGGAAAGGGTTTATATTTTAACACTGTCAGCTTCCAGCTGAAAAATGTACCCTGTAAATATATATGTTGTTCTAACTAGGAATAGATCAGACTGCAAGTACCATTGTACCTCAAAATATGAAGGAATTTGTTTTCTTGTCTCCTTTCACTTTTGGCACTAAACTTGTGGTTTATTGATCAATATTGGATGCTGAGTGTGGATTTGCCTCTTCTAGTCGTTAGGAGTGATCAATCACTGTTGAACGGTATATATAACTGCAGGGTATTGAGCTGCAGTCACTAGTGCCACCATTTCTCAGCCAGAAGATGAGGCAGCCCAGGTACTATTGCCTTCCTTGCACAAGAACATTTAAATTGACTTCTCCAGTCTTCCAACAGCTTCCAGTTTGTCATGCTCTTAATTTTCTGAAAAAGGCTCAAAAGCCATTTCTTGAATGAAACCAAATATTTGTGCATTAAACAGGTCAGAGAAAAGGAACAGCTGAATGAGCCAGCCATGTGTTGGGGTTCCATTTTGAGTCCTTGCTGATACTGCCAGAGGGGTTGCAAGGAACCACAGCCCCGCTGCCTATACTGGGGAGGGTGGAGGGAACCCTTTTTCCTGAAGCCTTGTCTTCAAAAAACGTGTAGATATGGCACTGCAGGACATGGTTTAGCAGGCAGCGTGGTGCTGAGTTAACGGTTGGACTTCATGATCTTAGAGGTCTTTTCCAACCTTAATGATTCAATGATTCTGTGCTTCATTAAACATTTATAACTGTAGTTATGCAGAGTGCAAAAGTGTCAACAAAATAATTTGTCACCTCCCCTCTCCTCTTATCAAGACTAATGCATAGCCTGGTAGTAATGTCATTCCCAGTAGAAGTGGAAGATATGACCTGGTTTGACTAGTTTGATTGACAGCTACAGTTCAAACTGACAGCTATTACCAGGAGCTGAATCTTCAGTTCTTAACCAGGGTTACTAGGTGGAAGCAGAGTGAATATATGTGAAGAGCGTTAGCTATTACTCTGATTTTGTCACTAATGCTCTGTGTTTTAGGTTCCTTGTATTTGTGTCTGCCTCTGTTACAAATGCCTGAATTGGTGAAAAATAAAATGTTTATATTTTGATTCAGCTACAACAATACATGCTTTTATTTTTCAGTTGCAAGGACACACCTTTATGTCATCTACCCCTACAATCCCAATAGCATGCTGTACACTTACTTTACAAAATGTATAGTATTACAAATTGTAATCTAATCCTAGGATTGAATCTGATTTTTGTCTCCTCCAAACTCCTTCTCTGCTTTTTTTGAGGTTTCTGCCTCCTTCAAACTCCTCCTCCTCTACGCTGACAGCATTTTTTATATGTTTTTCTGCCAGATAGGTAACTTACTACCTAACTATTAAAGGTATTGTCACGGTCTTTAGCAATGTCTTCCCGGCCCCCTCCCCCCCCCATCTTTTGTCATTCGTAATAAGCATGGATTATGTGTGAAGCTTCTGGTTGATCTCTGTTGGCAAGATGGCTCATTCCTGTGCCACAGTATTTCCTGCTCTCCAGCTGAAGAGGTTAAGGGTTGGGGATGGCAATGAAAAAGAAGCAATGTGACTCAGAGTCCTCTAATGAACTGCACAAACTTGCACAAGCTTCAGCACTGAATCTAACAGCCTCATGAGCCTGATGCAGCTTATTATGAAATGAGGAAGAACTTCTCCACTCTGTTCCATACAGATCAGGGCTGGCTATCCTCGGTGTTAATCAGAAAATGATGATTCTAACTGGAGATTTATGTCTACAGAAAACCTTGGCAGCACAGAAATCTAGATGCTTCGTGGAGTGACAGAGGTACTGTCAAGAGCATGTGTGCGTAAACACTGATACAACTATGGTAAAGACTTTTGTAGTATCAGAGTGAGCAGTAGTTCAGTGTTTGTCCTTTTCTCCCTTGCAGAGACTTCTGTATCCCCTTTCTTCCCTGGCGCTAGTGATGGAAATGCCTGTAGTCTCCTAATTTTGTCTCAGGCTGTGGGTGGGTTTGGGTGTGAGTCAGTTTCTCACAGGAACCTGTGAGAAGCTTCAGGCTGCTATTGTCTGCCTCTGTGTTAGTGGATGCCATTATACCTTCATCCCTGCTACTTCACCTTCACCCCATTCAATTCAGCCCTGGCTCAGATCTGGCAGTGTTTCTCCAAATATCCTTCAGAGTCTCTGCCTCTTCCCTTGCAAAGCTTCCTGTAGAAATACTGACTGATTGCAGTGTTTTTGTATGAGACAAGAAATACATTGCTACAGAGTCTGTCAGCAATTTGATTAATAGCAGTGCAAACAGTCTGGTAATTGTGTGTAATAAGTTACTGGTCCAGACTGCAATATCTTGAACTTGTTAGTGTTGGGGAAAACTGTTTTTTCTTGTGAAGCTTTTCTGAGTCTTGCCCACTCTTCTTGGTTCAATTTTGATGCATTTTTAAAAGGATGCTTTGTCACGCTGGGATAAGTCACTGATGTGAAAGTCCTTCTTAATATATTTTGTGCCCTTAGACAGTAGATTTATAAACAATATTTTAGATCTATTTCAGACTTTTTCCACCACATATATTCTCATCAAAAAGATCAGTGAATGTTCCTTGTAAATTTTTGGAAGAAATTATTGTGTAAAAGAATAAGTTTCACAGTTACGAAGAATTTTGTTTGTCAGATTTAAGCATGTTGTGATTATATCATATAAATCAGTCCTCTCTTCCCAATTTGTGAAAAAGAGGGAACATTATACACTTTTCCATCTTTCTGTTTCTGAATGGATTTATTATTAATCTTGGATCCCTTTTTTGGAGGTCATGTTGCCACAGGGAAGAATCTGAAAGTATTCTGTCAATGTACCTAATAGTTTCACGTTGTTTTAACTGTTCTAGGTTTACTCCTGTCTTTATTCTGCCTCATGTTCTGTCTCTGTTTTTGCACTGAGCTATGAGTTTTTGTTTGCTACCTGTAGGAACCCACAGCTCTTTCCACCTGTTGCAGTTAATCAAGAGTACGGGAATACATTTGGTGCGCAGTATTCCTCTGGAAACTCTATTTGTCAACAATAAATCCCACCTGAAGCCAAATTTCCTGCTTATCCAACCTGTTATCTTTGGGTCTCTGAAATACCTCCGTCTGCCTTAGCCTAAGTAACGTCTTGTCATCCACAAACATTTGCCTCATCTTCTTTATTGACGTTTCAGGTTTGCTAACACATTTTAGAGTAGTCCAGAAATCAGTTACATTTTCCCTTGTAAAAAGATTAGAATTTTCAGAGAAGTCTCAAATCCCAACTCATAAAAAAAGATCACTTGGAAGGAATGGATGTCAATCTTGATTTAAAAGATGTGAAAGAGCTTGAAACTAAATTGTCCAATCCATCAGTCAGAGGCACAAGATAACTAAAAATTGTTTCTTCTAGAGAAACTGGGAAATTAATAGATTTTTTCCTGTTTGAGCAGTGATTGTTGTTCAGTCTGCCCAGGTAGGTAGCTTTGCACTCTGCTCAGCTCCACAGAGAGTATAATGACAATCTTCAAGCCATACTAAACTAGGAAGAACGGAATGAACACTGGAGGAACAGGTGATCTTGGTTAAATGGAGAAACAGACTGAAAAAAATGTAATTAAATTGCATCTAGATACAACTAAACAACTGCCCATATACATGGTAAGGATGAGAAGGAAAGGATCTTAAGTTTATTATGCCAAAAAGCCAGTCTGTTCCTGTTGTGGAACAGGCAAACGTACAAATAGGACTACAACCCCCAAGAACAGTAAACAGTCCTCCTGCTCTTCTTGTTAACGCTTTAGCCAGAAAGGTGTTCATGTTGCAGTGCTGTTTTTCCTGGAAGGTCTTCATAAAGTCTAGAACAGGCTTGGTTTAGCCTGATGAAGAAAAGACAGAGGAAAAAAAGGCAACAGTTTGCAAATGCATAAAAAGCTGTTGCTAAACAGAAGGAAAGTCTCCCATGCCCATGTGCCTAGTTTAACAAAATAAGAGTCTAACATTACAACAATGGAGAAGCAAGTCGTATTTAGGAAAAAAGTATCCCTTCTAGCAATGAGCACCAGGCAGCATTTCTGGAGAGGCTGTGAAGCCACAGGAGCCCTATAAAACAAATGTCTGCTGTGAATTTCTTGGGGCATGACATAGCTGGGATTCATCTTGCCCAATTTTATCTGTCAAAAAGATTCACCAATCAGTTTATCATCTGGGAAGCCTTCACAGTCAGTGGAGACAGACTTTATGCCAGAAGCAATTTCTCTTATCCTAAATGAGGTTTCTAGAGTAGGTAGGATTGAGGGAGTGTGCCCTTGGTTAACACAAAAGGGGTATGGAGGAACCATACAGTTTTGGCCATGTGACTGGCTTCTATGGTAATTTTTTAATGGTTGTAAGCCAAAGGAAATGTGTGATACTCTTTAAAAAGCATTATACACTGCTTGTTCAAAATGTCCACATCTTTAGAGCTGCGTCAGTGACATATGGAAAGGCTGTTAAATTTTCCCATGAGTGAATGGAAAAAATTCAAGAAACTATGTTTTGAACCAGTTGTTCATTGAAGTGATGGTTCATCCACTTGTTGAAATAACTGAGGAGATCCTGATTTTTCAAAATCTTTAGCGTACTCCTTTCTCTGAAAGATGCAATGTTTCATTACATGCTACTTGCTCCTGCTTTGGAAAGCTTAACTTGTGCAGGCAGAGTGAAAAGCTCCATTGGAAACGTAGTGACTGTCTATACACTAAAAAAAACTGTAGTTTAAGAGGAAAACTTACAAAGACTCCATGAATAGCTATTAATTCATGTATTGTGCACTTAAAAACCCTATCTGCATTCAAAAATGCAAACAAAGGCTAACCTCCTTGATTGGTTTATGAGTGATTTGACTGCCATTAATAATTAGTGCAGAAAACCCAACACAGTAGGAGAAATACAGTATGAAGGAATATTGATCTTCAGCAAACAGAAAATCCAGAAACAACTTTCTTACTGTGAGTTGACATTGTCATGTTGATGTAAATATAATCAAAACATCTTAACTGATACTCACATAAAGTAACTGTCATTTGCAAGCAGTTCAGGAGATTAAGCCAGGAAGTATTAAATGTGTATGACCATTGTCTGTGAAATTTCTTAACTTAGAGAAATACAAACACTTTGGAAAGAAAAGGACATATATGTGGCCATGTGATCCTTCCATTAGCTTCATGTTAATTATTATTGATTAATTCCCTGAGATTAAATCCGGACCCCAGATATAAGGGAAAACAAATAGAGCACAAGTGCCCTTTTCTTTTCCTTTTTTTCTCCCCAAGTTAGGCTGCTCAAAGACGTTTGCAATCTAACAGCTACAACGCATACTAACGAGTGCTGAATCCATCCAGCAGTTATTCTTATATCCCATTTCAGGTTAATAACATAAAAAAAAATCCCTTTTACCAGTAGTAAGTTCACACATGGCTGATGTGGGAGTAGAGGGAATACGTACTAACTTCCAAACTGCTAATGCACGGGAGCTATAAACTGTCAATTTTTCCACATCATCCAGCTACAACAACAAAACCTTTGAAACCACTGAAGCTTTAATTAAAACATGGATCTAAGCCAGTAGAAACAGAAGATGAATTAAGTGTACCTGAAAATAATTACTATACAATTAACTTGACATTTGCACAGCTAAACTGGAAAGAGATACTTTCTTCAGTACAGAACTGAAACAGAAAATTAGATTTCACCCAGGCAGAAAAACTTTGCGACTCTTATCCAGGAAAACATATGCTTATAAAATTGACCATGGGTATAGTAATTGATCTTGGACAATTGCAGTGTAATTGACTGTCATCCCTTGAGGACTTTGTCCTAAAGTTACAAGTAAAATGCAACTAGACTAGTGACTTGGAAAAATGTCATTAGGACCCATATTTATGGTAATTTGTGCAAGACTATGGCTAAAATAGAATATGATATGTACTTTACATAGTAGCATAAAAGCTTGCTGGGATAGTGAACCTCTAAAAAATTGGAAATGACATGCTCCTTGGAAAATCACTGTGGAAATTTTGTCTGCTGACACATAAAACTATCTGTAAAAAACATGAAGTGGATTTTTTTTTTAATTAGAGAAAGAATCAAACCACAGTCATCATAAAGTGACCTATACATGACATCATTGATGTAGTAATAGGTGGAAGATAGCATGTAGGTGGAAACACATGAGAAGTGTTGGTCTTTGTAATGTACAACATATTATGCAAAGAATGGGAAAGGCGAACTGCAACTGCATCTATCTGCACTTGAAAGATGCTTTTGTTTTTCTTTTAGGAGTAAGTTCAAGAGTAACACACTAAAATGTCATGTTTGACTACAAACCACTTCTATGGTGTCTCACACAGTTTAATACAGGGAAGCTACAAGATGACACAAAGCCATGGAAATTTATATTACGATAAAAAAATGCCAGTCACACCATTCTTTATAAACTCAAATCTTGTGTAGCATCAACTAACATCTTGGGAACGTTAGGGTTGAGATTCATCTGCTATAACTTTGGACAGCTTTTCAGAACTATCTATTCCATATTAGTCACCCACATGCAGATAAGAAGAATTTAACTTTGAGATTCTCTTTCTCTGTCTGTCAACAGGAGTCTAGACAAAGAACAGTACATTAGGCATTTACAGTGCAATCTCTGCAACCACATTATGCAATGTACATAGCAATGTTGTAAAAGTCTACATGCAATCAGATGAATGTCAGTCTAAGAAAGTTTCTCTGAATTCGGTTATTTTAGACTTACTTGCATTTCTTAAATATTAGCAGAATGTCTATGGAAACCGGTCTGAAAGCAGGAATTTTTCACCTCAAAAGTCTGTATGACTCCATAGAAAACAGAACATCTTTATCTTCAACTCTCAGCACACCATACAATCTGTAGGGGTGTATCTATGGGAAGAAACAATGGAGGAACACTGCAGGAAGCGCAGCATGCGAACAGTGCCTGCTGCACGAGGGAAAGCCTGTTAGCTCGGGCAAAGCATAGGGCTTATGGGGCTGCCCAAAGCAGTAGCCTCAAAGATGCAATATTGCATCCTTTCCACATATGCCTGCCACATACATAGTTTGAGCCAGTGTTACCTTTCCAGATTTTACTTTGTGTTGTACTGAGCAGTGTAAGCAAGTAATGATTATCAGAACTTGGCACCTGGGAGATACACCAATTGTTTCAGAAATATCATCTCAGTTTTGGAAGAGAATAAAAGAAGAAAAATGGATGGGTCCCTACAATCAAGTAGGGTAAATCTGTGAGTGAGCTTTCTTTCATCTGCTGTGTCAGTACATTGGGATCATAGAGTAACATCATGAACATGAAGTTGGACCGGAACACTGCTTATGGACACAGAATTACTGCGGCCTGTACAGATATTTTGGCATTCCAGACCATGAGCAAGCTGCTGCACTATATGAAAGAACCCTTCCAACCAAAGATTCTCTGGTGAGCTAGCAGAATGAATTTTAACTATCAATTAAATAATACTAAGCAATTAAATAGCATTAGTAATTCTGCATTCTTAAATCTTTCCTGTGAAACAATGTCTTACGTAAACTACAGTTTGTTTGTTTAAACTTAACCTTCATGGAAAAGGTCAAATAGCTCTGTGTGGACCAGAGGCCATAATTCACTGGATCAAGGCATACCCACTGTTTCAACCTCTGTGTGTAGGCAAACCAAGTGTGTCATGGTATCAGCATCCAAAGGTAGTTGTACAATCTACATTCTCAGAAGATACTAGCACCAATTCCAGATGTTCATGTAACACCACAAAGGCTACTGTGTCTTATGTGCTTGTTTTGATACACATGCCAGGCAATTTTTAGATGGTGTTTTGCATGAATAAGAATATTTGTGAAAAACATGTAACACTACCAAAAACCATGGCTTATTCTCCACTTTGACTCTTGACTTATAGTTAGCATTTTTTCTGTACATCATGCTGTGCTTTTTCCACGCCTTGCACATTTGAAGGCGAAATGGTGTCCATTTGTGGATGGTTGTCAAGTCACAGTGTTTCTTACATTTTGCCTCCAGCTCAGTAAAGCTGTTAGAGGTTTGGAGGATCACAGCAATGTCTGCTAAGTGACAGTTCTGTAATCTGCTCTTTTATATTCACACAGAAAAAAAAAAGCGCCTGTGGAAAATGCACTAGCCAGTATTCCTTGGTGATAATATGGGTGACACAAAAGCTCAGGATGTACATGAAACATGACCTTGATCTGATAGTAGGTAAATTCTTCATCCATTCCAGGATTCCATTGTTTGAATCATGACTAGGTTTCTGGAAACATATATCCTGACTAATTAGAAGCCTTGCTTGTGTTTGTTGCTGCGTGTTTTGTGACTGCTGTCTGAGCTGTATTGTTACAAAACGATCAATTCCTTAAAGCAGTCCAGGCTTCTTCTAAAAGTATGTACCACTAGTCAATCCAAGTACCTACAGAACTGCTATGTTCATGTTGCTTATGTTAGTGGAGTATGGTTTATGGTGGCCATGATTTCAATTTTGCTGTCATCTGGCTGTATTCCTTCTGAAGACGGAAGGGATTTCATGTGATTAACCTGCAGGCTGAATAATATCTTGATTGAACTTCACATAGTCTTTTGGGTCCTTGCCATCACTTGTATATCTGTGTTAGCCATGGATAGATCAGAGATGGAAATTCAGTCAGAAGAACAGTGAGGCTCTGAAACAGCCTTTGAGTAGGAATAGTTGGGGCTGTTTCCAAAATTATTATAAAACACTGTGACATGTCAAAACAGGAGACTAGAAACAATGAACCCTTTTGTCCATTATAATTCGAGGTCCCATGTTTTAAATATCAGAAAAAAATGTAGGGGAAAATATTTCAGACTTGTCTCATTTTTTTTTCTGGGATGGGTTTATGCATCTCTGTACAATGTAACAGGAACAAATAGATTCATAGAGTGTAAAACTTGAAAGGACCATTAAGTTATCTAGTTTTAAGTCCTGTAATCACAGGCCATTACTTTTGCCTCAGCTCACTCCCTCCTGAGTGCAGTAAACTGTCTTCGTCAAAAACACATCTTCCAGGTAGATATCTGAGTTCAGCTGAATGAATTCAAAAGACTGAAAGTCCACCACTGCCTTCAGAACTTTGTCCCTTGGATGACCATCTGCACAGTTGAACGCCTATGCAATATTTCTAATTTGAATTTCCATGGCTTTATTTTTTTTACTGTGCTGTTCTCCATAAGCTAAAAAATCATCTCAGGAACTGGTATTTTCTGCCTGTGAAAGTACTTAAATGATAGAATCAAGTTAACGCAAATCCTCTTAAAAAGATAAAAACAACTGTGCTAAGCCTCTTGATGTAAGTCATATCTCCTAACTCACAAGTACTTCTTGTGTACCGCTTCTAATTTTTGCTATTTTTTCAGCAATCTTCTTGAAATATGGCTAATAGATTTATTAGCACAATTTTGGGACCAGCCTTCTGTGCTGGAGCTTATGTTTTAGAATCATAGGTCTTTCAAAGATGGATGCGTTGACAAATTACATATTATTAACCTAAAAAATATGGCAAAAGACTGTTATATCAAGGTATCCTTGCTATATGCATTTGTTTATTTGGCGCTCTGAGTGATGATTTTTAAAGAAACCACTGCGAAGACGAGAGGAATTTCTGTGAATTGTTACTGTAAACCAAGTACATTCACCTGTGGAAATTTCCACATTCAAGAGGTATAAAAATCTAGGTCAACATGTGTAAAGAGACATCAAATAGAGGACACAGGTACTGGCAGTGAAACATAGTTTAAAACGCAGACCTGACAAACCTGTATCTGCATCAGAATCCAATATTCTGACTGATTTGCTTTAGCTATTCCACACATGGAGCATTCAAAGTTAACAGCAGATTTACATATTTGAAGACTTCTTGACATTACATTGGATTTTGATTTTGCAAGTGGATACAGCAACAGGCTTAAATCATTACACAAGTACAAATTATTGGAGTATAGCAACTGCAATATATAGTTGAATCACAGTCCTAACATATTTCTCTATAATATGCTTACCATCATGACAGAGGTATCTTCAGCTTCTAGGAAGGAATATGTGGGCTGAATCCAGATCAAGTCTGTCACTCTCTTCTAAGTCTTTTTTGTTTGTTGTTAAGTTTTTACGCTCTATGTAGTCACACTCTATTCTGGGTACTCTATTACAAGTTGTGCAACTATTTCCACGCTTTTGATTAACTAAGGGGCAAACAGAAAACAATTATACAACTGATTGGTCTATTCAGCTGATACGGTTGATTGACTCACCCAGCTAATATATCCAGCTGATCCACTCCACTAATATAGCTGGCTGATCCACTCAACCGATGTAGCCATTTATGTAGAAGAAAGAAAGACAACCCTCCAGTCCCCCTTGTGCTAAGTTCAGCTTTCTTTGCAACAGCCATGATCATTCCCGACATCCCTGCCTGAGCTTCATGAGCATGTGCCTTTCCCATCTTCTCTGAGCCTTCTGCCATTGTATCAGTTCGTTGATCAGTCACAGTTAGACAAGGCCTGGACAAATGCTGATAAGGTTATGAACATACGGACTGCGTGTTCTTTAATACTGTTTTCTGCTACATGTACCACATCTGCTTTGCAAAAACTAGTCAGCCACTAGCTAATTAAGTTATTGCTTAAAAAAAAAAAAGTGAGTTGCATGTGCAGAACAAAACTTGACCCTGAGAAGATGGCTGATGGACTGGAGTCATGGTGCTGGTCTTGTTCAACATTAATAAAAACATTAATTCAGTCAAGAAAGGTAAAATATAAGGGACCTTGATATAAATCAGGACTACCTAAGGCAGCCTCGAGTGCAAAATAAAGGTATGTCATGCTGAGGTAGTCACCTCAGTGTTCCTTCCTTGTGCAATCAAGGAGTGTGTTAGCCTTAAAATGCCACTTTACAACGTGGGAGTTCATACTGAGTTGTCTGTCAGTTGTGCTCCTTAAATCTATTCCAGAGACACTGCTTTCCAAGCTACCATCTTCCATTTCTTCAGACATTCCTACTTCTCATGTTCTTTACTTGAAAAGATAGATATATAGAGTAACCCAAATTCTCCTATCTGGAAAACTGCTTTGCAATACTCCCCCTGCACTAAATATAGACATCACACTCTGGCACAGGTGCTTTGGCATGGCAGGGACCACCAAGGAGCTCACAGTTACACAACTCAGCCTGGCTGTACTTCCATAGGCCATGAGGAGCTCTAACATGCTTGAAAGCTGCACCGACTTGCACCAGACTGCTGCACCACCATCCAATGAAGCAAAAGGACACTTGTTAGAGGCTGTTAAGAGGCGATCTGAATCTGAGCCTTTATGTATAAATTGCCAGGTACTAGCAAGGAGTATTACAATAGCCGAGATTGGTACCAAAAAGCAAGAGGGAAAAAGATAGATTACTGGAGATAACCTTGATTTGAAAGTTACATACAAATTAATGAGAAGGAAGAGCCATGACAACAGGAAAAATATACCCCCCTAAAAACATATCTTTTTAGATTGTGGAACTGATGACAAAGGAATGGATTGGAAGAGTGATCAAAAAATTCCTTGCCAACAGAAGAGGAACAAGAGGTACTGGCAGACCTTTTCTATGCCTCATATTTTCATTCCTATGATACTGTTCAATATATTTGTGTCACATGGGATTGTTATATATAAACTGGAATGCAATGACAAAACCAGATGTCTCCAATTTCACTAAATAGATCAGACTCATAATACATTAAGAATATTTTTGCAGAACTTCACATTCCAATTTACCTGAATGTATTACAGAGTTATTACCAATACATATTATTTTATTTAAAAGGGCTTTTTCCTTCATCTTGCTGTATTTTTGGAAGAGCTGCTTATTTTATTTGTTGTTCAAATAAAACTATAAAATCAAATATGGAGTAAATTCTGCAAAATGGATAAAAACATGTCTGTGGAAGAATATCACATGCTAAAATAGTATCAGAAGCTCAGCCAAAAGATGGTTGAAATGTGTTTTTCTCTGAATATGTGACTATAGAAATAGATGTAATACATATACCAGATGTTCAATTAAAAAAAAAGAAATGTTCCTTGAACATGTTTCTATTTCTGCTTCAGTAAATATGTTTTTTTTTCTCTGTGTGATTTTGGACAGATAACTAGACAATATCTTAAATATAATAAACCAAACTATTTAAATTAGTAAATGAACATGCATACATATAACTTACAGCAAAATAACCAGATGACAATCTAGTCCACTTCTAGGTGTGCATCTTTAGATGCCATAGAGGTTTTAGCATTGTACGAAGAAGTACACATGTGGCTCATTCACACAATATCAAATCTGCTGAATAGGAACTTGCTAAAATTATTAAATCAGACTCAAAAGGATATTGTTGGTCTGTTGTGTAACTGAATCCACAGAAGAAATACAGTTTAGTGATTTGTTTGGTGTATTCAACAAGCTCGTAGAAACCTGCTGTTACAGAGCGCACTAGATTCTTGAAATCACAGCAATATTGAGCAGTGCTGGGTATGTGGGCTAATCTCAATTGTCCTGTAGGACTGAGCTCCAATTCTGGAAAGCAGGACTTTCTGTCTGGACTGTACTACAGTGTTTGTATCAATCAGCATACTAGGCCTCTCACTCATGAACCATCCACCAAATATAGAAATATAGAAATATAAACAACCCTAAATCATTAATTTTTAAGAACCTGGAGCAATTCTAATAGCAGAGAGAGGCTGGAAATTATTTTGGCTTGTAAAGTAGCTAGATAAGAAGTCTGTGAGGGAGATTTACAGGAAAAAAAACAATAGATTTTTTCCTTCAAGCAAAGTGTTCCTCTCCTTCTGACCTTTGCCTCCCTCCCTGGTCACCTTTACTCATTTTTGTAAGCAGGTTGCTCTGTTTCCAGTGTGCCAGTTTACAAAATGAAGCCTCAGTCCTTGGACTGCACTAAGTAGCTGGTTGCACCAGCAGCTAGATTCATTTCCAGTTCTCTGAACCGAGCGGCTCACTGCACGGCTTCGCAAGCTCCGGCAGCAGCAGCATGGAGCGGGAGGAGACGAGCAGCCATGAGAAGAAAGGTGGCGTCACTCCCTGTCTCTGTAGTTCCTGCGGTCAGCTAGCATGCACGTACACGCATGTACACAGCTGTCCAGGTGCCTGCGTACCAAGCATCCAAGGCCCTGCTCTAATGTGGCACAGCTTCCTAACCTGGACTTGAACTACTCAGAAAGACCTGTCTGTAGACAGGTAAGGAAGTAAATGTTACAGACAGAAATAGGATTGCTGAGACATGATCAGCCGTAGCTCAAATTTTCGAGGTCAAAATCCCCAGTACAGGAAGATACAAGATCCAAAAGAAGGAAATGAAACAAAACTTCCTAATTGGGATGGATGGTCTAGTTGGGACCTCACCGGGAATCATGTGGTCATCACATGTCAGGGTTGCTGGTTTTGACTGGAGCTCATGTAAGACAGTAATTCAGCAGCAACTACTTTCCGGAGAGGAAACTCTTTCTCTGCNGTATGGCCAGCAAAGACTCTTCAGACACCTCATTAGGGTGGTGAGCATGCTCATGTGTAGCCTAATAGCTCATCACACTCTGGCTGTCTTTGGTGTGTGTGTTAGCCAGTAAATAACCACTTCGTACTTTTGTCCTTCTTGCAGAGTCTCTTTGCACTGGGCTAACAACTGGTCCTGAACAAACCGACTCAAAGAGAGGCCATAACACAGGGCGAGAAACAAGTTCTTTTGGCAGCAGTGGAGACTACACCATATCAAGTGATTGCATAGCTGTGGCTCAGTCTGTGACATTGCTTAACCAAATGCCTGTTTACTAGAAGACAGAAGGAATTCGTTACTGTGGTACAATGTGAATACCAGCATGGAGATGTGGCTCTTCATATAACCCAGGATTCCTAGTAAAGGAATTATATAAGGTAAAGACATTACTATATTTCTTGGTTCAGCATCAGACAATGTATTTCTGAATGTCAGATCTCAGTTTTCTCCACCCTGTGTTAGTGTCTTAGTGCTTTGCCCTGCCAAATTCTAACTGTTGAAGATAAACAGCACTGAATCAGTATTTTTAATAAGACGATGCCAAAATATTTCTTGCTGAGAAGTTTAATAAAACGTACTAGGATCATGATGGATGGTAATCTACATGGCTCTGTCAAATAAGTAATGCACTACTTGCTGCTTTCTGTATATGAATAACTTTTTTTCAGTTGATGACATTTATATTTGTTCACAATGTGGAAGCTATACATTAGCACAAGATTTTTTGCTGTTATTTACCAGAATGCCAGCCTTAATGATTCTTCTCTGGAAACTTGATATTAATTAGAGATATTCAAGTATCTTCACTGATCCTTGTCTCTCACTGTTTTTTCACAGAAGACATTCTGTCTTTTGAGTCTGTAATTTGGTATAGAAAGACGAGAGCTAGCCACTACAGTCACATTTGGGGTAGCAACGGTGGCCCGAGGAAAGAAATTTGATACAGACCCAGGATATTTCAACAGTCTTTTGTAGATTTTCTTATCTCCATCCCAGGAATGGATCAACAGGCAGCTGTAGTGCCTTCTATACTACAGGGAATGGGAGAGGATAGACTATGAGCAGTAGCAATACTGAGAATCATTTTGCTCACAGATAGTTTTGCGGTAATTGGACATCTAAATGCCTCCTTTCCTCCTATTTCTTTTGTCTTCCTCTCCAGCAGCTTGTTTCTCGTGATGCTATTAAGCATTTATGTCTACAGTTCACATTTGTTAGAAACCCTCCTCTTGGAAGCTGAGCTGTGCTGCTAACTGCTGCACTGGTAGGAGGTGAGGAAGGCCATAGAAGGACCATTATAATCTTCCTTTAAGTTCTCTTTAAGAATTTGACTATACACGTAGTCTTCAGAGCATCCCATTGGAGCTACATTGCTACAGGAACCCCCAAGGAAAGACCAGAGGATCCAAGGTCCAACATGTTAGGTAGAACCTGCTTCTGCAGGAAACTGGGCCAGGGGATCAAAGCCACGGGTACTTTTCAAGTCTGACCTACATTGTTCAGAGATACACCATAATGCTAGGTGTCTCCAGGTTTCTGTGAAGGCCATGGCTAGTATTGTCCAAAATCTGTTGTGTTAAGTCTTTCTCCCTCATATTTCCTTCCACCATACAAAAAAGCACTTTTTCCCCACCTCGTTTCCATAAATTTTCAGCTTATCACTTGTAATTCTGCCTTGACAGTCTTGTATCTCTGAGTGACAACAGATATGAGTCACACGAATGCATTGTAGCCAGCTTTACGAACTTCTCAGAATCTGCATGTTGTGCCTTTTTATGTCACTTTGGGTGACTCGATAGATGCAAGTAATGCATTCGCGTCATTGCCTTGATGCGCAGTGGTTGACTGCGCACTGTATGCACAAGCAAGACTCTTGCCGGTGAAGGCTGATGACTCTGGTTTTGGACCAGGTCTCTTTCAGTGCTTTAAAGCCAAAGGTGTTAGTGGAAGTTTTTCTACCACATCTTAAGGAAAGATTTCACCTGTCAAACCTCCCTAAAGAGTCTGGATCTGATTCTAATGCATTAGGCTGTGCAAATATATTTACTTTTTAAAAAGAAAAAGAACTCAGAAAAGACATAAACCTTAGAAATGGTCCCAGCTGGCTGCTTCTGCCTGGGACAGAACTGTGTCTAAAAAATTACAGAAGCCAGATAGATAAAAGTGAAGAGTACACAGCTATGCACTAGGAAGTGAAATATCTGGGACCGTCATGTGATATTATTTGATTAGAACATATAAGTGGAGGATAGGAAAAAAATGAAATGTGGTAACAAAACCAGCATGAATAAATGCTTTTACTTTTCCTGGCACTTCATAAAAAACGTAAAAAACAGCTATTTCTCAGTATGAAAGTAATTTCATTTTTTGAATTCTGATAATACACTAAGAAGTGGTAGGGAAATATTTTGATGTTAGGTAAATAATTTCTTTTACCTAAAAAGGGATGCTTTTCTTAGGTTCTGAGCATGCTTTGACATGTAAACCATTCAGAAAGAAAACAATAAGCAAAATAATTTTAGATTAAATTAACTAAACATTTTGTGGTTTGGGTTTTTTTCCTGCACTGAACATGCTTAGATATAAAGAAAGTTTCCGTTCTTCCCTGGAAGGCTTCAGATACTTTTAAATATTTCAGAAGTAATCAAGTAACTTTGCCCTTATGGTGACTATGTGTTAGGCAGTGCTCTAACCACTACCTTATTCTGAGATGAGCAGCTTTCTCTTTCAATAGAGATCTAGGGTATGCTTATATGAAGCACTTCACAGGATTAATAACAGAAAACACAAATGGAAAAAAAAGGAGAATATGAATAATCTGACTGCGGCCCTTTATTATGCAGGTAAGGGTTCAGACCACAGTCAAGAAGTTGCCTTAATGCAAGCTCTTCTACCCAATGTATTTTTGAAGATATTTTTGAATATTCTCTAGAAATTTAAGAAACAATTTCCAGTAGAACTAATGGAAACTATGCCTCTAATTCTGTTGCACTGCTTTGAAGGTCTTGGTCACTGAATTTTCAAAAAAAAGACACACCCAGAAGATTTGAGTCATATTTGCAAAAAAACTACTATTATCATCTCGAGCTCTGTTTCAAAGTTGAGAATAAAGGTGGAACTAAGTCTTTGGGTAAAATTTTCAATTAATCCTAAACTTTAAGAAGACAAGTTTCTAACAAAATTTTGGGATTTTTATAAAATTATTCTTTAAGGATTTCAAAATATGCATAAAAAATCACAGAATTTAGAGATAAGTAACTTTAACACTTATTTCCCTATGGAGACTGGGGTCCCCACATTGCAATGATTCTTATGTTGGTTCTGCATAACATTTTTTCACAGCATGCAATTATTTTGCAAATAAAGTACATTCAATATATCTAGGGAACAAATACCATTTCAGCAGAATAAAACCTCACAGAAAAATGCTCCAGAAACTAAAACGTTGCCTTATGAGCAACATCTGAGAAAATTCTCTTTTTGTCATAAGCAGATACCAGAGAAAGATTTGAGCAAACTTTGTCATGTAGGCAGTATTCAGGTCCTTGAACTCAACAATTTTTATAATGATTTGGCATTAAGTTGCAACATTCCAATTACTTTGGTTAGTCCACTCAGCTAGATAAAACATATGAGGACAATTAACATGTCATTTCTCTTCAAGTGAAAATTTACATTTCTTTCATGAGGGTTATTACTTTTTTAGATTAAAGTAACATCTTACATGTGAAAGTACTACTCGTGTTTTCTCAGATGAGTAATTCATGTTTCCTGTCTCATTCTCTTCTTTTACTGACCTTTGCCACAGTCCTTTCTACATTATACCTGACATCCCTCCACTAATGAAAAAGATTAATTATTTGAAGGTGTTTGGGTTTGTCAGCTCAGGAAGTCAGATTTTTTTGCGGCATTAGCATAATTGTATGCTGAATTGCTACTTTCACATGCTCACTGGAATCAAGACAAATGAACAGAAGCACATTCTGAACATTCATCATTTTTCTACCAAGCTTCAGACACGTCAGAAACTGTTTAGTATGCACAGAATGGTTACAATTAATTTTTATATATTCGGTTAAACTTAATAAGCCCTTGCTTCACAGCATAGTGTGACCACCCCTGGAATTAAGAAATATTTAAACGTACATACAAGATGGATGTCAAATATGAAAACAGTAAGCCTTTCATCTTTGCCTAGTAGTGTCATCTGCAGCAAGCTATGGCAAGGGCTTATTTGCCCTTAAAAGCATTAGTATCCCCTCCACTACAGACTTTTGAAACTACAGTGAAGAGCAGCATTGGATAAACCATAACATAGCAAAGAAACATTTGCTGACATAAAGATCCAATACTAGAGACTATTATCCTTGGCTAAAACACCAAAACCACTATTTGGTTTACTGCACTTTTATATGTTTTTCTTTCTGAAAATGTACATATCATCTTCCTTATACTTGGTAGTCAACGGCTCAATGTCCAAACTGAGACCGGTGACAAGTGGTGTCCTTCAGGGGTCCGTACTAGAGCGGGTGCTCTTTAGCATTTTCATCAATGACATAGACAGTGAGATCAAGTGCACCTGCACCTGGGCTGGGGCAACCCCTGGTATCAATACAGGCTGGGGGATGAAGAGATTGAGAGCAGCCCTGCTGAGAAGGACTTGGGAGTACTGGTGGATGAAAAGCTAGACATGAGCCAACAATGTGCTCTCACAGCCTGGAAGGCCAACCATATCCTGGGCTGCATAAAAAGAAATGTGGCCAGCAGGTCAAGGGACCTGATTCTGCCCCTCTACTCTGCTCTGGTGAGACCCCACCCGGAGTCCTGCATCCAGCTCTGGAGCCCTCAGCACAGGAAGGACATGGACCTCTTGGAGCGGGTCCAGAGCAGGGCCACAAAAATGATCAGAGGGAAGGAAAACTTCTCCTACAAGGACAGGCTGAGGAAGTTGGGTTTGTTAGGCCTGGGGAAGAGAAGGCTGTGGGGACACCTTATTGCAGCTTTTCAATATGTAAAGGGGGCCTATAGGAAAGATGGGACAATCTTTGTAGCAAGGGCTGTTGTGACAGGACAAGGGGTAATGGTTTTAAACTAAGGGAAGGTATATTTAGACTGTAAGGAAGATTTTTTTTTTCACAATGAGGATGGTGAAACATGGAAATGGGTTGCCCAGAGAGGCAATGGAGGCCCTATCCATGGAACCATTCAAGGCCAGGCTGGGTGGGGCTCTGAGCAGCCTGGTCTAGTTGAAGATGTCCCTGCTCACCGCAGGGGGGTTGGACTAGATGATCTTGAAAGGTCTCTTCCAACCCAAAGCATTCTATGATTCTGTGATTCATCCCATGATTCTGCATTTGCAGCTTCAGTCATACAGTCCAAAAAAATGCAGTGCATACTGTTGGGTCATGATCTATTCCTTGATTTTGGAGTTGCTTCCATAAATATGACTGTAAATATATGTTAACTTTGCACCTTAACAAGAATTAAGAACAAATTTCACAGTGGTACACCAAATGAGTGAAACTCATCTGATGGGTTGTAGTTGGTTCTGATTGAAATGACACAAGTTCAATTTCAGCTTAAACTGCAATATGAGGAGCAGAGAGGTAGAAGCTGAAAGAAAAAAGTGAGTCTGAAAGTCATTGTATTGCCTCTTTTAGACAAAAGTTACACCATCCAAAGCTTACAGGTGCTAGCTGAACCAAGATACCTGGGTGGGTGCTTGGTTCTCAGCAGAACAGATGATTCTGCCCCTTTACTCCACTCTTTGTGAGACCCCACCTTGAGTACTGCATCCAGCTCTGGAGCCCCCAACATAAGAAGGACATGAATGTGTTGGAGCAGGTCCAGAGGAGGGCCATGAAGATGATCAGAGGGCTGGATTACCTCTCCTACGAGGACAGGCTAAAAGAGTTGGGGTTGTTCAGCCTGGAGAAGAGAAGGCTCTGGGGTGACCTTATAGCAGTCTCCCAGTACCTGAAGGGGAGCTACAGGAAGGATGGAGAGGGACTTTTCACAAGGGTATGTAGTGATAGGACAAGGGGGAATGGCTCTAAACTAAAAGAGGGCAGATATAGATTAGATATTAGGAAGAAATTCTTCACCATGAGGGTGGTGAGGCACTGGAACAGGATGCCCAGAGAGTCTGTGGATGCCCTCTCACTGGCAGTGTTCAAGGCCAGGCTGGATGGAGCTCTGAGCAACCTGGTCTAGTGGAAGACGTCCCTGCTCATGGCAGGGAGGTTGGAACTAGATAATCATTAAGGTCCCTTCCAACCCAAACCATTCTGTATTCTATGATTCTATGATTCTAGGTGCTGCAGTAATGGACAATTTACCACGAAGCCAGCAGTTATGTCGTGTTAAGTCTTCCAATGTAGTCCTTAAGCTTCTAAATAATCATAAATTAGAAATTGCTCTCAAGTCAGGAGGAAGTATACTGTATGTCCCGAATGCTACTGAATTCTAGACTGTACCTTCCTAATAAATTTTTTGTACCACACTGTCTCAAGTGAAATATTGCTGTGAAAAATGGAATTCCTTTAAAGTTGGTTTTTTTTTTTTATTATCAGCTTGTTCTTAGGTACATTTATATGAAACTAAAAATTCAGTTTCTGCCCACTAAAATCACAAACGATATTAATCTCCAGGTGTAAATTTCAAAGATAAACATCTGTATAGCATTATAAATTGAGTCACTATTACAGTGATAAAAGTGTCAAACATTTGCATGCCTTAAATAAATCAACGTGCATTGGCATTTTTTTTCCGTCATTTCTTTTGTGGCAGGAAAAAAGTCAGATGTTTTGTCTGTTTACATTGGGGTTCCGGCTTAAGTGAGCGCAAACAGGTCTTCAAACTTGCCAGTTGTGCTTGCAATTCCCTTGTTTTCTTTCACTCACATCACAGGCTTCCCACAGACACTGAAGGCAACATCTAGATACTACTTTGATCTTCTTGTACTATGCTCAGAACTATGGCTTGCTTCTCTAAACATCTCATCACCCTCAGGTGCAGAGTGCTGAGGTAATTCCTTCTCTGTTCCCCAACTCACCGCTTTGGTGCAACATCAGACAAACCCCTCCACAGACAGGATCTGTGCAGCATGCTGTGGGAAAATCCATCCAGAGTGCATCTGATGCTGCACAAATGTGGGGTGATGTAAGATTTAGCTGTTATCTGTACTCCTTTTTTTATTCTATCATCTTATTGAAATCTTACTAAAACAGCTATTTTATTAAGCTATTTGCTGTCAGGCCTTTGTCATTGAGATCAAGAAAGAACCTGCACTGCTTCTCGCTCTCTCCCTTTTTCTGCCCCCTGACTCCATCCCAGTGCAGAGCAGTTGCAATCTCCGCACAAACATTTGTGAAAGTGGCTGCAGAAGGGGTTCTGCTTCAGAGCAGTGCTTGCGAATGGCCCTATTTCACTCTCTCTTCCCTCCTAGCGTGCACACAGTGCACAGTGAAACTGCCCATGTTTGTAAAACTGCGCATGTTTGTAATTTTTAGAAGACTGAGAAAAGGGCAAATTTTAGTCCTTGTTTGGATTTACTAGCAATATGAGCCCTCTTTCCAGCCTCATGCTGAAAATTAACAGGGTACTTATTCATTAGGGATGAAAGTAGAATTTAAAAACACATAAAATTTTCAGCTAGCTGTTGGAGTGTTCTCCTTTTTCATGATGACAGGAAACAGGAGATGTCTAACTAGAGTCCACAACCCAAAACTGCCTGAAGTACTTGAACAATTGAAACAGTGTAGACTGATTTCCACTAGTTTTGTAGGGAAGTGCAGCCAGATGGACTGTAGCTTGGCAGGGGAAAACAGCAGACTAATTGAAAAATAAAAACAAGGTCTGAGAAGAAGCAAATAATAACTCCAAACCAAAGACAGGCTTTTTTTTTATTTGTTCATTTGTTTGTTTGAGTAGCTGCAAACTATTTTCTCAGATACAAATCATTATTTCTGCCATTTCTTCTAATTAACTCCCTTCTTGGAAATATTCCTCCAAGGATACAACCTTGCAACGATCATTAGCCTGAATCTCAGCACAGAGCATGGTGTAACCCACACAACAGAAATAAAGTCACTACACAGTGCGAGGATTTGTCTTTCTGAAAGTAGTGACTATGCTGTAGGTGTGGGGTAGAACACCAATGAAAGGGTAAGTATAGGTAGTTCATACTCTAACCCACTAGGCTGGGTGTGATTTTGGCCAATAAGGACAGGAAAGAGGCAAAAAAATGAAATGGACTCAGCAAACCTCAGTAGTATGTTCTAACTCCAGGAGTTCCCTCTTTTAATCCCCACTACTCCAGGACAGTAGTGTCCTGGACTATAACCTCCCTGCAAACCTTTGCATCCTCAGAACTTCTCCTCTCGGGCTGCCAAAGACTTTACACCACGTAATGCCTCCCCACAGGCTAGTGTCCTCCAATTGCTCTTTTATTTTCACTAGTGAGTAGCACAGTGGAATTCCAAATGGAAATAGGAGTAGGCAGTGTCCCGCTTTCCAAGTCACTGCCACGTTACAAAGCAGTTATAATATAGCCAATTTTTACAGCATGAAATGTAGCAAAAAATGAATTCCACATATGAACAAATTTGGCTTTAGCTGTCCATACCTTACAGCCTACTCCTTTAAAATAACTGTGGTTTTAGTGTTGATAAAGGTCAATACACCTTTCTTTTTGTAGAACAATTGTCCAGGCCATCCTTGCAGTCTGCTTTCAGTCTTCCCAGATGCTACATGTCTCAAAGTACTGCGGAATTTATAAACAATTGTCCTGGTTTCAGCTGGGATAGAGTTAATTTTCCTCCCAGTAGCTGCTATGTTTTGGATTTAGTATGAGATGAATGTTGATAACATTCAGTTGTTGCTTTTTCTAGTTTCCCATGCTCCATGCAGGAGCTGGGAGGGAGCACAACTAGGCAGATAGCCAAGCTGGCCAGTGGAAATATCCCATAACATAGACGTCACGCTAAGTTTATGAATGGGGGTTGGCCAGGGAGAGGAAGCTATCAGTTTTTTGGGTTTCTGGGTGTTCGGCTCCTCTCTTGTCCGGGAATTTGAACTTTTCTGGGAGTTTGGCCTTTTTTGGGAATTTCGTGAGTTTGCAAAAATCTGAGGGGTCTGTGATCTCTGCTTGGGAACTGGCTGCAGATAGGTCCTCAGGTGGAGTGAAAAAATGTATTGTAAATAGTTTGTTTTGCATATTCTTTACTATTGTTGTTATTATCATTATTATTAGAAGCAGCATTATTAGTATTAGTAATTCCTTTATTGTCTTCTTAAACTGTCTTTATCTCAACCCATGAGTTTCCCCTTTTGTCCATTTTCTCCTCCCCACCCTGCTGCAGAGGAACGGGATAGGTAAGCCAGTGGCTGTCTAGTGCTTAGCTGCCAGCTGCTGGGTTAAACTACAACAGAAATATAAAATTCTGAATAGATTCAGAACATTGAACACTCCTCAGTATAAATCGCATAAGGGAGTTAAGGTTCCCTCACCCAAGGCCAAGTGTATCAGTTCCTTAGAGACTAAATAAATGACACGTAGACCAGGTTAGACAAATCCATTGCCAGGATGAATTCACGGGCTTGATTCTTCTTTCATGATATAATTATACAGCTTCCATTCATTGCAGTGCTTAATCATTTGCCCTTGCACCTGTTAAAATGGACATTGATGTGTTTAGGGGAGCAGGGAGGGAAAATAAGAGGAGAATTATTCCAAGCTCAGCAAGAGCCAGAGCCATTATCTCTAATGGGGTAAAGATTCTGCCATCAGCTCCGCAGTGACACTTTGTATGTCTGAAGGTAGTGTCCCACAGCTCAAGGAGATCCTATAGCAGATAAAAAACAACCATATGCCTATGAGGTTTGCTGTGGATATTGTTCAACACGCTGTCAGTGCCCTCAGTGTGCTAATAGTTCTCAATGGCCCTGACCAGACTCACCTGTGGCCTCCACTCTCATGTGTCCAGGGGCCTGCTCTAGGTGATCCTGCTTCGGCAAGGGGGTTGGACTAGATGACCCACAGAGGTCCCTTCCAATCCCTAACATTCTGTGATTCTGTAATTCAGCCCTGCTTCTGCCTGTTGATCCAGATTCTGACCCCTGGGCTGACTTCCCAGGTTGACCTCAGACCTGCTTTATCACTGTAGGCTTACCCGGTGATCACTGGGCTGACCTTGGTTACCATCACTGGACCTGACCCTGACTGTTGTTCCCAGCTCTACCTTGGACTTGCCTTTTCATCATGGACTTACCTAGTGATTTGGACCCTTGGCTGACCCTAGCTGTATTGGTCAGGCCAGCCCTGCTTGTCTCGACTTGGGGCTGTGGGGCTGACCCTCAGCTATCAAGGTCCCTTCCCTGCCCTGCTATCACATTTGGTTCATCATCTGTTGGAAAGCAGCTGGGCCTTTCTGCTCCCCAACACAACAGCATGACAGTCAGTCATGCAGCTGCGTACTACCCTGTTTGATCATCATACATGCTACTGGTTATTGAGCATCTTAAAGGACAAAATTAAAGCTGATGTATTTACTGTGCAAACCTTCTGGATCAGGGGAGAAAAAAAGCAGATGTAAAATAAAATGAAATCTCAGATGAATGGTTCATCTAACATCATGAAAAAGGCAAGAAGATGTAAAAGTGAAGGAGAAAATTAATAAATAACAGAAATAAAGGGGACAGTATTTGAATGCATCTTAAAATTTAAATAATTGCTAGAGGCTAGAGGCTCCTGGGATGATTTAGAATGAATACTAACAAAAAGGCTTGTAGACCTTAAGTGAATGAATCCATGTCTCTAAAGGGTTGTGTTGGTCTGACATAATTCTATATGCATCGTATAAAGAAATGTGTAAACTGTCCAGCTCTCACCTCACAAAGTAATAGACGTTGTCAGATGAACACTGAAGTATAGGAGGTAATTGGTTCTCAATAAGAAAAAATTACTTCCAGAACTATTCTCATGCTCATTCTTCAAGAACACTGTAGGGCACTGTTTTGTAACTGTGTATATATTCCTTCTTTGGCATTTTATAATATCTGAAAACAAGATTCACATCTTTATTGTTTAATGAAAACACCAAAAAAGTCTCAATGCTTCAGCAAATGAATTTGGGTCTAACTGTCCTTTCCAGTGAAAAAGTGAGGGCAAAGATGGAAAAATCTGAGACATGGCTCACAGACTTAGCTCTTCAAGGAAGACAGATCATTGTTTATTAGCCCTATGAGGGCTCCTTTTTAAAGATGCACAGGAGAAGGCTGGAGAAGAACTGAGAGTGCAAGGCCTTTATCTTCTAGAAATCAGAACAGACTTTAAAACATTCACCGTGAGTGTTGCACCACCTTACCTTTGACAGCAGGAGACTTCAGGAACTGTCCTGTTATTGCTCTCTCTACATTTTTCTCCTGGGTCTTGAATCAAAAGATGAAGGGTGAAAGCTAATGACACTACAAGTGAGATTAATTTACCTTAATTTTTCCAAATTTCATTTCAGTAGTGTCTTAGAATCCAGAATCTAATGACAAATTCTGTATATCTGCCCCTAACCAGCTGAGGAAAAGAGTGCATGCGGGTCTTGTCTGCACTCGGTTACTGGTGCTTTGCTGCTGTTGATGTTGCCCTGTGCAACAGCAGGCTCAGACAGGACCAGGTCTTATTGTGCTGTGTGCCATAAAATCCAAAAGACAGAGTTCCTGCTCTAGCATTGACATATTCAAAAGCTAAATTCTGGCAAGGACACAAAGCACACATGCACAATAAGACTACAGTCAGAAGTATTAAAATGCCACTTATCATTCACTGAAATCATGTTTAATTAACAACAATTCCGTTATTTTCTAGAAATCACTTTGCAAATTAAGAAAAGAGGTATGAAATGCTAACAGAATTGCTAATTATATATACAGTTCATATCATTTTTCCAGATTATAAATCTTTATGGTGGTGTTTGCTCCCAGCTTCAACTCTAACAGGTCTTTTTTTAGTGTCTTTAATAATTTTGCCTTGTTTATTGTTGTAAATGTATCACCATTTTCCTGCTCACTGAGATGAAACTGCATCTTTTTTTATTGCCGTTTCTTCCCAGGAGTACGAAACACAAATGAGTTACACCTCATCAAACTTCACATTTTTCTTCTGTGATATAACTAGTCATGTTTTCTTGCTGGTACATAATTCAGCCTGCGGATGCCTCATCAGCCTCCCTCTCTCCTTGACACCTGTCAGCTGTTTGTCCTCTTGGTGAAGGTGTTCAGTGCATTATTATTCCAATCTGAGGCAAGTCCTTGGGAAGTGTCTGTCAGTAGGGTGTGTAAGATCACTGAAATACAAACATACACCTTTCTCTCAGTCCCTAGTCAGGAATGAAGACATGAGTCAGAATGCTAAGGCTATACTAGAAATAGACATTAAATCCCTTATGCATTAAACAGTCAAATCATATTGCAACATGTTCTGAGGATCCTGATCCTGCAGTGAGCTCAATGCATGTATGAAGAACCTTGGATTGGTAAATTTGCATAGCTGGCTGTACAATTTAATTTTGAATTATCTGAACTGAGTGAAACTATTTAGAAAGTGGTCAAAATGTTTTTTATTTCAGTCTCTGAAGTAGGGTCTCCAAAAAGCACTCTTCACCATATTTATTACCTGACATGTTATAAAGGGCAGAAGTAGGCAGCGTGAACAAACAGTAGAGGTTAAAAAAAAGTAAAGTTTAGATGTTTCTGACAAGGATTGATGGCTTAAGCTGAGATGTCACGGATTCTCACAGGTAAGCAAAGGACAAATGCTGACAGGTGAGATCACCACATTTTTGCTGAAAAATTATAACCTTCAGGATTTGTGCAGTAAATTTTCCTAGGCATGTGATCTTTTCCAAAGTTAGTGCGGCATTTCTGAACCATGCCAGACTGACAGGAATGGAGAGATAAGTCCTCAGAATGCACTCACACACAGAAAGCAGAGGAAGAAGTTGGGATCAGCAACCTCAGGCCTGTTCTGAAATGACCAGTCTTGGAGTGAGAGAATCATATAGTCTCCAAATTGTTTCAATGCCTGACTTCCAGTGAAACTTCCAAATAGACATCAATGCCGGTTATAGCATCTAATTGTACAATGTAGACATCTGTCAGCTGAGAACTAGCCACCACCTACATTTCAGTTAAGTCACCAAAGAGCCATCACTCAGCAGTATTCCTTGTAGACAAGCATGCCCAAGCCTGGAGTGAAATATACACTAGATTTACTTCAATAGGTTTTTTAACTTTTTGAATAAACTGAAAGATGCTGCACTGAGCATCTTAGAACAGAAAAGAATGCATCAAACACCTCTGCAAAGATGAGTAGTCATACAGGGCTTTGAAACTGAGAACATACAGATACAGATATGGTAGAGCATTGGAAGATGAAGGAAGTAAGTGAGAGAATCAGATCAACACAACCTCAAAGAACAAATTTTATAAAGGGCTGGTTCATGTGTGCATTTGGAAAAGCATGAAGTAGAAAGATGACAATAGCCATTGAAGGATACATTGAGAACCTAAATGGGAGATGTGTAATAAGGTGATGAAAAAGAGGTGAACTTGGGGAATGTTGAAGATGAAAAAGCAGCAGCACAGGGACATCTCACGGTTATCGGAAGTAAATGAGCAAAATACAACCTTGAAGTTTTGTTGTTCAAAGTTGTCAACTGGAACAGAGATGGAGGGGAAGAGAAGTGAAGAAGGAAATTTAAGGCATTCCATTTTTGTCATACTAAGTTAAAAGAGATGTTGACTCATCCCAGGTGAGATACTGGGGACACCACCATTAGCGGGAGATTAGAAAATTTGTAAATCAGCACAGAGTAGCTGTGTATAGAGGAACTGTCAGAAAAAAGGTACTTAGTGGGAGAAACAGAGAGTGAAGGATAGCATTTTGGAGTACCTCAGACACAACAGGAGAAAAGAGATGCCATCAAAATAGCTGATAAAAGAACAGTTAAAACAAAACAAAGTGAATGAACAATTATCCTGAAAGCAGATGACCCGCAAGCACCAGTGATGTCACTAACAACTCTCAAAGCGAAGAAATACAGCCCACTACCCCAAATGCAATAGCAACTAGTATATACTGGGATTTACTTCAGCTTAGGGCAGTAGTCAGAAATCCAGCAACAGGATGGAAGCAGAAAATCGGCAATATCCATCTCATCTGAAATCAAGAAAGATGACAATGTATTTGGGGCTCTGATTTTTGAGCAGGAGCAGACATTACAAGCAGTAGATAGGTACAATGCACATTTAGAGGAGGGTAGTGAACATATACACAGTGTGCCTGAGAAACAGAATGGAACATCAGATTATGAGGTCATACTTCACCTAAAATATTTCTACTTGTTCATAGATTAAAAACAGAACTCAACTGAGTTGTTTGGTACTATAGCTCAGTATTTCAGAAATCTTGGCTAATAAACAACACCTCAAAAGTATTCACCCATCTATTTCCTAGAAATAAACGTATCTTATGAGTATATGCATATCTTTACATAAAAATATGTCCATTTTTGTCCACATGTATGTCATGAGAATAAAAAAGAATGTGAAAAAGAAATAGCTTACAGGTCATAGAAGAGAATTTAACTTGTGATTATATAGCGGGACAACTAGAAGCTAGTCTGGACTTTTAAAATAAAGGATGCTTGTGGACTTCAAGCATTTGCAGAGTCAGGAAGAAGCAGAGTGGGGACTGTTTCTTATCATCACCCACTAGGTAGATTTAGACATCTAAATTCTACCAAAGTTACATTTCATTCTCTCACTACATACACTGAATTGAAGCCTTAGGATTTCATCAAATTGCCTAAACATTGGCACTCTCTGAAATTTATTATTCCCTAGGATGTCCCACCTGGTCTCTGGCTTGTTTTCCACTCTAGGTGCATCAATGAACATAAACTTGAGGTCATCCTCACTCCAGTCCTTGAGGGATTCTGCCTGTTTTCCATCACTCTTAAAAAGATTCCAAGTTCCAAGCAAGGCAGTAGGCAGCAAGAAATTAACTTTCTGAACTTCGATGTTTTTGTGCAGGGAATCTTATTTACAGTAGTCACATAGTTAAACTCTTGCTTTTGTCTCTGTTTGGTGCAGAACATTATTACCAGAAGCCCTATTTACTCCAGAAATGTTTGACAACTACCCTGCCTGAAATCTGCATGGCTCTAGGGCCTTCACATAGGAGTAATGGTTTATAAAAAAAAGATAAATATTTTTAGAGGAAACTTCTGGTATTATGAATGCTGCAGGCCATCTGTGACACAAACACAGCTTTCCATAGTAGTGTGATTAGAGCTAATTTTGTGCTGGAAAAATCCAGAACAGCTTGTGTACCAGAAACAGTTCCACCTGTCAGTTGTCCTGCCACATTATTTGTAGCTTCTTATGTATTTGTACTCCAAGTGCCTCTCTCCATATAAATTAGTTCTACATGCATTACATTAAAATCAATTCCTTTTTATCTCAGGTATTCCAAGGCTACTGTGTCTAAAAATAAGTATTTAGTGTCTTCCTGTGCTAACAGAAAATAATGATAATAAAAAGATATCATTCTTCTTCTTAACTGAAAAATAAATGGACTAAGGAGCAGCTTTACAGAGCCTCAGTGTTGAACCTTTTCCATTTAAATGAGCTCTGCCAGTAACTTCAGCTGAAGCTACAAGCCTGCAGTTATTTGTTCTCAATTAAGGTTTCAATAAACTTTGTCATATGTATACTTTGCTGAATTCAGCAGTACAGCGTAGTAATTAATGCCCTGTGCAAGTAAACTGCTATATTAACAGCACCTGCCTCACAAAAAATTTGAAAAATTTTTAAAGAATAGGCTATTCATTTCATATGGCTCTGAAAAGAAACACTCAAGTAGCATCTGTCCATTTTTATTTAAAGTGAAATCCTTGAACAGAAACATTTCCATGAACTGTGCATTCTCCTATTCCTTATTTTCATTACACTAAAATTAACTTCGTGTTTCAAGAGAAATTAATTCTATGAGAACACAGACTGTTGTTGTTTTATCAAAATCACCAAGCAAAACTATATTTGAGTGGTCTAGAATACAAAGCTGAGGGAACATAAATCTGTTCTACAGGGATTTTGCACAGAATGGTGAGCTAAGACACACGCCAAGGAAATTGCAATACAAGGGATATACTGTGAATTGTAAGCACTATATGACAAAGCTGCTAGCTTCAGGCTGCAGGCTTGCTTGCTTTTTCTGATAGGCCTTTTATTGGTGGTTTCAGAGGACAATATGAATATTATTCTCTCATATGTAGCCCAGCTGAAAAATTAGCCAAGACACAGCATTCCTGCATTGTTTTTGAGCCAACTCATGCAGTAAAGCTAACAAAGTCATTTAACAAGGAAATAAACCTCAGTATGTGTGGCACTGTCCTCCCAGTACTCAGAAGGCTGCTGTGGCTTGGGTGTAGTGTTACCCCTGAATGAAGAAAGAGCCAACATTCTTCTCAACTGATCTACTGCAAAACATTTATAAAGAATAATTATCTTTTGCTGTAAGAAAACAACAACAAAGCAAACTGTTAGTTCTGTGAAATGTCTTTGGATATCTAGGCAATAATGACAACTTTAGGTCAACCCCCAAATGAGCTAGAACCTGCTCCAAGCATTAAGATTTTGAGTATAAAGCTTACATAAGTAATGAGCTTCAAAATACGTATTTTTTTTCTTCTAAATATACTTTTGCAGCTATATACTTCTATCATGTAGATAATGACAGGAGGAAAGAGGAAAACGCTGAAATAGTCACAAGAAATCTTCTTTCCTAGATACTGTCAATAAGGTCATAAACAATAAACACATCTAGTTGCTGGTCCAGGTGAAAAAAAAGGAGATAATGTAGCTCAAGATAAACCACCAGATGCTTCTCCTTTTGAGTGCTTCATACAGGAATGGACTGACAGCTTAGTGTGCAAAGACCTGCTTGAATCTAGTAACCCAAGCACCTACCTGTGGTTGACTCGGCTAGGCATCCTAAGTCCGTCTTGAGATAGATGAATCCAGGAAAAAGTTTTCTTGGGAACCAGACTATCTGGCGCAAACATGTTTTCACCAGCTTCTTAGCATCAGTAAATGGGGAACACTTCTTTCAACAATTCTCATGTAATTAATTGCAAGTTGGTATGTTAACTAACACCAACCCCAAAAAAACTTCCACTCTAGTGTGAGTGGACAGCTAAGTGCTGACCATCAAAGAAAAAAGTAAGACTAAAATGTCAGATGCTTGTCACGTGCTAATCGTCAGCAACGAGTTTTGGGACTCTGAATTTTGGAAAAAAAGAGCAGAGATCTTTGGATTTCTTACTTTTTTATGCAATATGGTCTTTAAGTAAACCAAAACATTTTCATATCATCCAATTAGTAGTTACAGGGAAGCTCCGTATAATCGGCTATGCACTGGACAAGTGTATGCGTAAGTATTTATAAACCATCTGAGTCTATGAATGTCAAATTTTGCCCGTTCCATTGTATGTCAAAAGTGTTTCAGATGCATAGGCAAATTCTTAATTAAACTGACATTTTAGGATGTAATTGTGACCACAGTGAATCCTTTCAAAATCAGGTTTATATGTGGAGTAAACAAATGGAGAATCAGGGACACTAATTATACTTAAAGAGAGCCTAACACAGATCCCACGCATTTTAACTTAATAAGGTCATAAACCTGAGGCAACAGGTGCACTCTTATAAATTTGAGATTCAATATTCTCTGGCATGCAATATTTTAATATATTATTTTAAATAAAATATCCCAATTACATTTGACTATCCATTTCCCTTGTGTTTAATGAGGCAGGGGAAATGAACACAGACTAAAAGCTAATATTGAAATGCATGGTTATATATACTGTTTAAGTTTAATTTTAAACTTCTATATACATGAGTTCAGCCTGAAGCAGAAAGTTTTTGGGTACATGATATTTTGATCTTTTGCAGAGCAAGTATTAATAATAAATACATTCATTAAGTGTATACATTGAAAATAAGTGTCTAGCAAATATTACTTTTGGTATTGGTGTTTTGAATTACCACAACACTCACTGTCTGACTCCCAGCCATCCAGTGGTTTACCTTTCCTTTTTTTTTTCTTTCAAGTTAATTGCTTTCAAATTAAATTGATATGCGAGTAAATGTTAGCCTAGCTATTCAACAGCCATTTATTTCAGGAAGCAGATTTTTATTGTTTATCTGTGAAAACTTAATATAACTGAAATCAGATTCATGCTGCCTTCCAAAATAAATCACAAACAGTTTTATTTTAGAACAAGTGCTCATTAACTTTCCAAACTAGAGGAAATGTTAGTGAATGCATTTTTTGCCATAAAAATATTTTTGGCCATTCCAGAAAACATATCTAACATTTTTCCCTCCCTTTTTTTTTTTATTGTGTTGGTTATAGGTGGATAAATGAAACAGCAATTAGGCAAAGTTATTAGCAATGAAAGATTTTTGTCCCAGGCATATTTGCTTTCATTGCTAATGGGCAATCAGACCAAATGGATCAGACAAAGCAAATATATATGTATGAATTACTCACCTCTGTTGTCTGTTTGCAGCTGAGAATGGCCACATGCCCCCAGATCTGTTAACAGTCTTTACGGACCTTCTTTTAGGTAAGGGAATAGGAGCTTGAGGTATGGCCAGCAATCGTTTTATGACAGTTTTCACACTTCTCCCTTCTTCAAAGCACAATACAGAAAAGCAGCTTTGGGGCTTTAGGTTCAAATAGCTACAAAATCTTATAAAGCAGAACATTATCTCAATCCTTCACCAGGAATTGCTATATGCTGAAGAAGGCTACAGACATTTAGAAAAATCTGTATTAAATTTGCATATCAGAATCTTGTTTCCTCTCCCTTCTACCACAGACTTTATGAAACTTTGTTCCCTGAGTACATTCTTCAAGCACACCTCAACAGATTTTCTGGCAGATTTCTCCTGATGGTCTCTCTGGTGATACTGAAGTATGGGACTGCCTGAATTACTTTAATTTTTCAAATGTGGTGTTAATAAAATTGCCTGCTGCTGATCACTATGTGTCTGGATTTTTCCTTTTCAATTTGCTTAGCTAAATTATTAGCAGCTCAGTTCATCTCCTGATTCATTTTTTGCTTTGTTCATAATTTAATACATTTGCATAAAACAAAGAGGGAAACATTGACTAAACTTTGAGCATTTTCAATAACCCCTAAGTACACATTATGATTATGCCAAGACTAGGGCAGATGCCAATATTAAATACTCGTACTATAATATATAAATATTCGTACTATATGGGCAACAGATTCACATTTGGATCAACCTGTGACAGGAAACCCAAGGCACAGACTTGTGTGATTTTTTTTTCCATTTTATAATACAGATGCAGTTTTTAAAGCATTCACAGCTACCTGTGAAAGAACCTTTTCTTCCTTCTGTATCCTTAAAAGCTTTAAAACATTCGGTTCTCAAGTTAAGTACAAATAATTTGATGAAGATAAAAAGTGTTATCTACTTTTAGACAAATCTATTCCAGAAAAATTATTTATCATTGATCAGCCAGCTGAACTAGGAGAAGAGGGGCAGGAATATTGCACTGGTTTCTTGGTTTGCCCAGTTCAGATCTCTCCTATACTCACAGTTGCTTCTCACATCTGCCTAACCTCCTTCCCAGTCTCTTTCCCATACATCTGTTCTCTGTGCCGGTCTCTCATTCTGGCTAGTCACAGTCTTCTCTTTAACATATTTCCCACTGACAGAGGAAATCCTTCCTCTCTTCACGGCCTTGCACCAAACTCTGTCACTTTAGTAATGGGTCTGAACAAAAACACCTGGTTAAAACCTTTCAGACTTTTCTGTAGGTGATCATCCATTAAAGTTAATAAATGAGCATGATTTTTCTAAGCTTATTAGAGCAACCTAATTTCTTCCAGCAAATGTCACTTTTCTGGTACAAGCAAAAAGGGTAAACTGTGTTACATACTGTATTTTGGAAGTCATCAGCAGAGAACCTGCTCTGTAAGACAGCCATTGGCCTGTTTAAAAGTCCTCATTTTTTTACAGTATTTTACTGATAGTATCTTATACAGTAGACCAAAGCAAATCCAATTCTATTCAGAAAAAAATTATTGATATTTCAATAGTGATCACAAATAATCACCATTATGGTTTTTCCTTTAAGAGAATGATGTTTCTGTTCTGTTATCCCAACAGATAAGTGCTGCAAGAATCTAGAAGAACAGGAAGAGTGACCTTGTGTTTTTTCCTCCTGTTGATTTCAGCATATCCTTGTATTATGCAAGTAATTATTTTCCCATTGCCAGTCACATTACCTTTTCTCTCGTTCAGAGGAGTGCCCTCACATTCACTGCAGTGTCAAGTCAACTCGTCAGTGTTGTCCTGCTTTCTCATGCTCACTTCTCCTACAGTTTTGTTATCCCTTCACTGTTGTTCTTTTCAAGAAGGATCTGTCCAGCTGAACCTATCGTATGAGGCTGTCACATATATACCAGTCACATGCTTAACTTAAAGCTTCTCACCGAAGTGAGGACATCTGTGTTGTCAGGCAGCCTGACATAGGAATCTATAAAGTAAAACCACTGTGCTGTAAGTACTGATTAGTTCTTTCAAATTTACACTATCTGTAGCTCTTTCTTCATCCTTTTGGTTAGGGTTTAGGACAGTATGCTCACAAAATGATAATTTATATGTACCTTCTGGCTTTCAGTGGAGACACTAAATGCAGATTAGTCTGTCCTTGCAGAACTGTATTTCTTTGTTTTTCGTGGAAAGGATGCATGAATATTATTGATTATAAAGATGTTAGGTTTGTTATCTCCCCCCTCTCTCAGGTTTCATTAATTGTTCTTTTCCCAATATTTACAGCCTCCTATATATGCAGGCAGCCTAATGCAGATGGCAGCCTGTAAGTACCACTTCCCTTCTGCTGGTCTCACTCCTTAGTTTGGGTGCCATGCCTATACTATTATATTATACAGTCCTAGGAAATTTTCTTAGGTGTTGGAATTAAATTTTTGTAGAGTTACCTTGTTAGAATGGTGCCTGGCACAGTTTTGGTCTGGGCCAGCTAGCACACTCCTGAACAAATTCCACATATGGTTCAGGAATTAAAATGGGCAACTGGCTATTTCTAGCAGAGAGTTAAAAAGTGGTGACCTTGTTTTGGAGACTAATTCACTGGCATGGACAATGCAGATTTATAGAAAAGTTCAGATCAAACATCAGTGACAAGTAGCGAAATGTTTTTAGCCAAAGGGTGGAAATTCTGATTATTCCTCAAATTTTCAGTTTAGCTAGTGATTATGATGTCTACAAAGTACTGGCTGTAGGTTTGTCACTGCTGCTTGTGATATTCGTGCATTTACTGGACGTCAGTTTTCTTCAGTGTAACAACATAGGCAGTCTTTTTCTAAACTCTGAGTAGGCTCATTTATCTTTGAAAGTCCTTTATATTTTTATCTTTATCTTTTTTAATATTTTTTATCTTTATATATCTTTTTTATCATCTTTTTATAGTAGACTGTGCTACACTCCTTCTCTTTCCATGTCATTTCAGTAAGAGATGGTTGACAAGATGGTGGCAGTGAATCATACCGCAAGTACCTGTCCTGGGTTCAGCTGGGATAGGGTGAATTTTCTCAAGAAGCTGGTTTGGCTGACCAAAACCAGCCAATCAAATGGGATATTCTACAGTATGTGATGTCATGCCCAGTATTTAACTGGGGAGCTGGCAGAAGGAAGGCTTATATGACAGTGTGTTTATGTATAAGACATGAGTTTTGTCCTCACCGACCAGTCTGGGCTTTCTGCCTCAAAGAGCAAAGCGGACCAAGGATTCAGAGATTGTAGATCTGTCACTTTCCCTTTATGAGGACCTTTCCCATGCAGTCAGCTAGTTGTGGAGGCCACTGCTTAGAGATGTGTCTGTAATTCTTCCTATCCGTGCCTTCTTTTAGATGTTCAGAGCACTAGAGAAAGCAGAAATAACCTAGACCACAGCTATGCATCAAGCATATGCACAGCAACACTCTCCACCTGGCAATTGCATACTTGAGTAATACACGGAATCCAGCAATGACTTGTGTAGTATAGATACCAGGTTTACCTGCATTAAAAACTTGTACTGCAGCAGATCATGGATTCTTCTGTTGCATTGGGAAAGAATGTCTTCAGTTTCATATTTTCTCATCATTGACTTCCAGAGTTAGGGACTACTACTAAGCTGGCAACAGAAATCTCGACTGTCTTGCCATTTTTTTCTCACTCGGGTTACAGAGTCTCTGATTGTCCCTTCTCCTGAGAGCTGGTGAGTTAATTCATGGTTCCCCGGTGGCTCGTTTGTCTGTTTTGTTTTGTTGTTTTGCGTTTTTTGAAGGGGGAAGGATGGTATGGGGAGAAGCAGGTTATCTACGTAGCCTCATTTTTCAAGTGTTCCTTCTTGGACTTTCTGAACTGCTTTTTTTATTAGTTCAATACCTCTCCTAGTTTTCACTGTTTTCAATATTCATCTGAAGGTCTTCCATCATTTAACTTACAGCAGTCCTTCAAAACACCAGACAAACTGTCATACTCTGCCTGAATTCCACAATTCATTTAATCCATTACATGCTTTTTACACCTGTTTTTCAGTGCACGTTCACATTCTCTACCTTACTTGTTGGACACTTCATAATTTGTCTCGGTTCCAGCATATGCCACTAGTTTAAATTAGAGCTGCTCTAAGAAATTCATCAATAGGCTAATGTCTGACGAAAAAACATTCTTCGCATTTTTGTATAATATGATTATAGCTGGTCTGTTCTTTTCTGAGCTAGGTAAAAAGTGCAGACCAAAGGACAGAAGAAGGACTGGGTGAGGGGTGAAATAATAAGTTAGAAATAAGCTAGAATCATGCGAGACAAGCTTGGAAAATCAAACCGCAACAGTATAAAATTCAGTGAATAAGAACAGCTGCCTGCATTACCAATTACAGATTTATAATGCAATTGCCTGCTAATGGCCCAGTTCAGTTGTGAAGTAGATAAAAATATATTAGTTACACCGGTAATAACAGAGATTTCAGGCTATGGATTTGCTTTATACGAGGACATTTTTTCATGACTTGGTCAATGCATCAGCACAAAAATTCTTCACAGAAAATACTTGCTGAGCTGGTAACTCCATCATCCATTCTCCCTCAGTCTGTTTGGGGAAGAATAGGACTCACTTCTTCTATGGATCACTACAGTTGCATCTACAAATGTAGTGGTGCTTGACTTACTAAATCTATGGTTATTTGTAATTTTCTACTTCTCTACGGCTACCATGCTATGATTCTGGCCAGTGCTGGACACTTCCTTAAGGATTGGTACATGTGATACACAAGCTCTCAGATTTCTTGCAGACACCTTATTTCACGGTAAGCACAGTTCTATCAGCATCCCTCATTCCAGGCCCGCAACAAATCACAGAACTGGGCACAACTCCCAGAATAGCTCTAGAAATGCAGACAGCTTTTAAAAAAAATGTCTCTACTACACCCCCGATTGTATGCCAATTGTCACAGTTCTGGAAAACATGACTTTTGAAGCTCCCAACACACTTGTTTGGGCAAGCAGTAAATAAAATCAGGATAGAAAGTTGATGCAAAAGTAAAATAGCATAGAAGCCTTACCTTTCCTTTTCATGCAGTGCAGCAAGACTCCTCTGTAGCTCAATTATCAGTAGCCATATGGTTAAGTCTGAGCTAAATGTCTCTGCAGTCAGAGGACCCTAGGGACTTGAAGCCATGAGCCAAAGTTCACCTTTCTGCTTGCTGATATTTCAGAGATTCCCACATTGTTCAACTGTGTTCCACGAACAGGAGACACTGCAGCAAGTACAGTTAGAAGAAAAGGAGACCTCTGAAACTTTGCTGAGACAATGTTGCTGAAGCTGGAGACCAAACGGCTTGGGATCAGCCAGTTCCACAGTGTCATGCTGAAGCAGGTCTGATGCCTAATTTCCTGTTTCTGGACCTGTTTATCATAGCATAGTCTATTTCCAATTTGAGACTTGCTGGAATCTACCCACCAAGAAGAAGAGACTGTTCTGCAGTCATCTTGACAAGGCTTCTGTTTCCTTTAGTCCACCACAAAGTATTCTACAAATGTCTAATGCTGTTAGCTCCGTTTTACAGACTGGCTAAACAGCAATGCTTGAAGGACCAAGCAGCAACGCGAAATTCATCCTTAGCCTAAAATTTCTTGACTGTGAAAATGAAAGGTTGTGATATTAAGATGAAAGAGCTAACACTGTGAATTACATAGTGTCTTCAAGGAAATTTGATATTGATGGTAAATGTCAACAAGTTTCTTTAACACCTGGCTCAGAAATTTGGACTCCTTTACTGTTTTCCTCACAAGTTTATTTGCACGCATTTGTCAAATTATCTCCAAAATACTATTATACCAATCTCACTTTTCTAAGCAGTACAGTTGGCATAAACAGTGTCTACCTACAAACTATGATAAATAGAAAACCTGCATGCTAGAATACTTATCTATATAAGCCAGCTACCATCCAAAACATAGAACAACATCTAAAAGATAGAGGTGCACCCTACTAACAATTGCATTTGGTTTGTGATAGGCACCTTAGTAATTAAAAGAGGACTTTTATCCAACAAAGATGCCTAGCGAAACAGATTGCATTTCTAAGAGTCCCCTGAACACCATGGGAAGAATTATCTAGCTATGAGGAAAAAAGAGAAATCCCACTTAGCACATAATATCCTGTCCTGGAACTTGCATAGAAAGTCATTAAACAGATCCCCTGTTGGCTCAGTCACATTCCTGAGCCTTTAAACAGCTTCTCAGTCTCATGAAATCAATCAACAGAAGCAAATTCTCCATAATCCCAAGTACACTGAATGTAAAATGTACTTATGCAGCAAAAGTGAGACTCACAAGCATGTCTGTACTACTCACTATGAACACTCCCTACAGCAGCACTGTAAGCACCTCTGGATGCTACACCTGCACTTGGACAAATGCAGAACATTTCACCCAGGGCACGAGATGTTATCAAGGCGTATATGTTGTTGATACTACTCAATTATCATGCACCAGCATGAACTCATATATCCAGGCTATGCATGACAGAAATATCCAGCTGCCAAGGAAAGGCATTTCACGGAAAACGATCCCTCCACCTTCATCTTTGTGGAGATGTTTTCATCTCCACAAAGGAAACACAACAAAAACCTTATAAAGGCAAACCTAAGAACTCTCTTTACAGCACATTATAATGTCTCACCCCAGCATTGACGTCTCCGTATTTGACAGACTATACACTACGTGTCTCTTTCCCTTCAGTGATCAGTATCTATTCACCTCTCTCAGATTCTCTCGTTCTTGCTTTCCTTCTCTGTTTTTCTTTCCCTTCAGTTCTTTTTGCCCTCCCTATTTTCCCTCTGCTCCCTAGGTAACAAGACTTATTTTTTCCAGACACAGTTTAACTAATATATAATTAAGTAAATTCTGACTAATTGTTCTTACCATGTATTTTGTTTTTAAAGCTGCTACTTCTATTTTGAGACCTGGCAGAGACCTTGGGTGCATGCTCAAGATTATTTTTTTTTCCTCAAGAATATTAGTAGGTCTAATAAAGAACACTACCTCTATGTGTCCTGCCTATGGATTCTTAGAAAACCACGGCAAAAGGGTAAAATATTCACATAATTAGTTTTCCTAAATAGTTAAATTTCCTAAACAAATTTCCTAAATAGATTTCATAATACACAACTGATGAAGTTATTATTTGTTTTTGCTTGTGCTGTGTGATATATTCATGATGGAATAGCAAAGACAGAAATAGTTAAGTTAGAAATTTTTGCTGATGGTATTAAGTTATTGAAGATAATAAAGATGGTGACTGATTATGAAGAAGAATTTATTGATACTGAGTAACTGGGCGATAAAACAGTAGATGAAATAATGTAGATAAATGAAAAATTATGCACATTGGTAAAAAGAACTCAAATATTCTTTATGGAGTGCTGTGTTCTGATCTGATAAGATTGTGGGGCTGTGATAGGTAGTTGGATTGAAAAAGGTCATTCAATAGTTGTCAAGACAGGACATTAAATGTTGGAAATTATGAAGACAGTAACAGAACAAAACAGAAAGCATAATTATAGTGTGAATGCATGGTGTGCTGCCTTCTGAGATGCTGCGTGAGATTTGAGTCTCTCCATAAAAAAAGGGTAAATAGAATTTGAAAGGCAAAAAAGTGGTATGAACAATTAAGGATTTGGAAGGGATTCTGGATGAGGAACTAATAAATAGATTAAATAACCTCTTCAGGCTAAAGAGATGACAGAGAGGAGAATGGCTATAAAATCATGTGTGACATGGAGAAGGTGAACAGTAAAACGCTCACTCCATCTTCCCAGGGGCATCAAATGTGGCTTACAACACAAGCCAAAAGGAAGAGCGTCCCTTTGTGTGCAGTGCACAGCTGACCTGTGAAACTTCCTCCTCGAGGATACTGTAGGTGATAAAAATTGACATTGTCTCTAAAAAGGATTGATTGATGGTAGAAAAATCTGTTGAGGGATATGGAAAATAAATATTGGTTCCAGCCCAGTGAGTCTTCTAGGGCTGCAACAGGCTAAGGGTCAGGAGAACAACTTGGGGAAGTATCACAGCCTGCTGTCGGAAACAGGATATTAATCTAAATGAATCTTTTACCTGAGTCCACACAGATGCTCAACAGCTTTTGCTGGGACTGAATTGCCAAAAATTTCTTAAGGAGAGTCCCTTCTGTCTCATAATTGAGGGATTGGGTGACTTCTTCACCAGAGTTAGCTCAGAACAACTGTCCACTGGGCAAGTCGTTTGCCAAGGTAAACAATTTTAAGGATCCATTCTCCTCTGAAGGCAGCTAGGATGTGAGCCAGAATGATCACATCTTATAGGCGAAGCCCTTAAAATTATAACCTTGGGCTGGCAGTTTTATACTGCCTATCTCTAAACCTCCATCTCTCAGGAGCTTTAGCCCAAAAAGTTTTTGCGAAAGAGAGAGCAGAGTGGTGCTTGCCTTCTAGCAAGATACACACACCCCAAGCATTTTGAACCAGTATGTATGAAGCATGTGTAAAGATTTTCCACAAACTGTCATAGCTCAGCATCCCTAACAACTTTAAAAATAATGGGCGAGCTACAAGAGGATGGTGTCAGCCTACTTTTGATATTTGCTATGTCTTAAGAAGACAAAACATCCCATGTGCATTTTAATTGAGTAAACACTCCATAGAGGCTTCAAATTAGAATTCTCAACTTGCAATAATTCTTAAAATTATTAATACTATTCATGGGCTCTAAAAGTGTTATTCTTAAAAAAAATCCCAACATTAATGAGCTCACCTAAATTAGAACACACTATTTGCATTATTCATGTTGAGAACTTCATTTTATTTCAGTGGGATTATTCATTACAACAAAGATAGTTTGTGAATACAGTCAGTGGACTCTAACTGCAGCAGTTATTGTTCTCCAGTTTGAGCTGATTACTCTCCATGTGCTTACCTGCTTGTAGTTCTTTAATATTAACTAGGATATCTGAAGACCTCTTTCTTTGTTATTTGCTATTGCTGTTGACGTTTTTTTTGTGAAAGAACAGTACACACACAAAAAAAAAAAGGTGAGAAAAAGTAAGATTACAAACAAAATTAGTTTTGAGTATTTGTTGGCTTCTGAAAATTTTAAGCATCCTGGTAGCGCACACTCAGGGTATCAAGGCTGTATGTATTTTCATATCCTTTAAGGTCATTAAGAGTGCACTCAACTAGTTTGTTAGGTGCCTTTTCTGGTCCATGGTGAAAAAACATAGTTTTCCCAGTCCTGAAACAGACTTTAACTGCAGAACCTGCACATAGATACACATGCATATATATACACATATATGCACACATACACATATCCATTTGATTGTCCACTGTTAACCCTAAGCTACCTATAAGAAGTTTGGGCACCTCTGGGTCTATTCTTCAGAAGTCTTTGGTGAATGCAATTATCAGGCATTCTTCTTAAAGATAAACATTGTGTATGTTTAAGCAAAGGTCCCTTCCAATCCCTACCATTCTGTGATTCTGTGATTCTGTGATATAAAGGACTTTTGAAACAACTAATCTATCCTACCTGAATACCGTTGACCTGTGATCATGATTTAAGCAAGCTTCATTTCCTGAGGTGTCCTACAACATCCTGTTTCTCCATCTTTTTTCTTCTTAATTAACTCTTCACTTTCTCCAGAAATAGTCCTTCTCAAATTTCTTTTAACTTCTTCTAAGCACTGTGTGTTGTATTGTTGGGCTTTTCAAAATTTATGTAAGGAGGGGTTGCACCTTCTTTGACACTTTTTAGAGACCAAACTGATAAATTCTGCAAAGTCACATAGATCTCCTAGACCTCTTCAGACACTATCTGAATGATGGTCTATAGTGCTCCTTTACACAGGGAAAAACACACCTCCCATGTATTTCTGCCCATTCTCTCTGCCCTAGTTTAGGGACCAGGTTCTTGGTTAGTGTATGCTGAAAATGTCCATGAGCACTGAGGGTGCACCCATGAGCAGCTGAAGATCAGGCCTCCAACACTCATCTGTAATTCCACTTCAGACTCCTCTTTTCAGTTCACGGTAGAGTTCACCTTTTTAGTTCTTGGTCTCTGATCAAAAACTAGCTAATTACTAAAGCAGCATGGAGCTTGCATGATTGACAGCTAGCATCCCATGAGAGAATAAAAAGCTGCATTTTGAAAAGATAAAACAATAAAGATATTTCAACAAGAAGTCAAACAGCAGGCTTCCAACAGGGAGTGCTAAAAGTCTCCCAGATCATCACACCAGAATGGGTTTTTGGCAGCTGGCTTCATGAGAAGTGACAATCTCAGCTGAGAGTATTTGATTGGCTCTAGCTCGTTCATTCAACATGTGAGGCAAATGAGTTCAGTTACTAGGCTTATCAAAATGAACAAACAAATCTCTAGATCACTGCAGGAGAGGGACACTGCAGATGCCTTCCAGAATTGCTTGGAAGAACAGTTGTAAGTTTCCCAGAGGCTGTTGGAGGGACACAGGGAGCAGAATTAAGTGTTCAGCATTCCTCCTCTTTGTAACTACTTGGGAGTCAGTAAGGAGCGGATTAGAACTGAGTTAACTAACACAGCCACACAGAAAACATTCTCATTCCTAAAACAGCATACATACAGAAATAATATATTGTTACACTGGAGCATTAAATCCATCAAGCACGGCTTTTTGTATAGTTATTTTTAAGGCAATTCTAATAAGCCCTCTTGTTTCAAATTGTATTTTAAATTATATTAGATGCAGTACCCTAGAAGGACAGCTTTATTTTTCTGGAACACTGATTTTCTCAGGATTTTCTTCATGGTGATGCGATTATAGTTACTCATCTCTGTAACGGTCAAAATAAACAGGATTTACTAATTCTATAAATTCAAGATGGCAAAGTCATTCCAAGTTACAAGTTGCCACTCCATCCAAAATTACCTTTACAGGGCTGCGGTAGTCCCCCTCAGTTATATGACAAAGAACAAATTTCAAATAAACATTTAATTCAAAACTAAGTTCTACCACTAGGGTCAGTTTATTAATCAAGCAGTCTATCCTTAACATTCTGTAGTGCACAATGCCTATAAAAAATCTTTGGACACAAGCATGTTTCTCTGAGTGATGTCTGCGTTTGAGAAAGACCAGAATTCACAGCAAAATTTCTGCAGTCTTCATTTGTAGGAGACCATCACCAAGACATAAGCTTTTATATCATAAGTTATTAGAATTACTAGAGTTATTTCTACTAAGGCTGTTACATAGTTGGAATGTAATTGAACATGAACAGAAAAAGCATGCTCTTTCTGTCTGGTACCAGCCAAGGGCTAGCCCATGTCCAGATGCAATATTTTGCATTGTTATGCAGTGGAAAAAGTTTTCTGTGATATTTTGTGAGTGGCCATTAATACAGAAAGAAATTTCTGTGTGTGTTCTTCTTTGTCTTTGGAGATTTTAGTGGCGTCTAAGTCTGACAAAATCTGTGTGATATATCAGTGACGAATGTTCTGTGGTTTGCAGGACAGCCTCCTGTGTCAAACAGTAATAGGATGAGGAGATCCAGGTTTGTTCATGAAATTATATAATTGCAGCAGATTAGAATCTTGCAGTGTGTTAGTAACCATATTAAATCACAGTATGGGTTCTGTTTTGGCAGACTGTTTTCTGATTTTTAAAATGTGTCACAGCAAAACCATAGATCTGAAAATATAGAACCAAATGCAGCTCTATGGAAACTCAAAGACCTCTGACAGGTTATTAATAGCCTTTGCATGAGTATGTAATTGCAAAGTAGAAACACGTGAATTATTGAAAGGTACATAATTCCCTATGTCTTAATAATACACTTAAAACAAACATGAAAACATGCATACAATTACAGTTCTCCCTAATACTCTTTATAACTTGGAAATTTCCACCTGAGATCCTCCTTGCCAAGACAGTAACACTAACATATTTCAGATCGCTTCTAATACCCTCTTACAACTAACTATTCCAAAGCCTCATCCCAGTTCTACTTGTATAATTCATCAATCCAACCAACAGTCGTTATGTCATTGGAAATACTCTACATATCATGACATAGGGAGTTACATCTGAATATGAGTAGTAATACAAGGAATAAGAGGTCATTCTTTGAGGATGTCTTAAGTGCAGTCACTAAGTTTTCATCTGCTCCTTGTGGTGGTTCCTCACAGACAGAAGATAATCCTGGAATCATAGAATGGTTTGGGTTGGAAGGGACCTTTAAGATCATCTAGTTCCAACCCCTCTGCCTATGGCACACATTCCACTAGATGAAGTTTTACTTTTCTACAAAATCAATCATCTAGAACAGACAACAGAATTTTATTGTTATGGTCCTGTTTTTCCTTTTGAGAAGTATTTACCGTCTCCTCATGAAACTGCTAACTAGGAAACTCTTTCTTTCTATGGTGTCTTTCATTATTCACAAACTTTCTTTCCTTGGTACTATTTTATATGCTTATCCTGAACGCAAGTCCTACTGCGACTGATGTACAGACAATCTTATTTAGTGATACAGTATTAAAAGTCAAAATTTTAATTTCCTTTTTTCTTCTTTTTTTCTTCCTATCTTGTTCACAATTATTTTTTTCAATTGACTTGTCTGTAAATTCTTACATGCGCTCTGGTAAAGATCCAAAGACTATGCTACACAATCTTCAAAGAAATTATTATATTTCATTTCTTCTCAAAGTTATTTTTGAAAAAAGCTTTTTTTTTAAATAAAAATTAAAACCAAAACTTCTTCAAGTAAACAAAGTTGCCAAACCTTCTATGTGTTTGTGCCTTCAAGGATCTGTTCAAGAACAACTTATGTGGAAACTACTTTTGTTATACTCTTTGCCTTTTTATGTACACTTTTCAAAATTAAATACTTTACTTCTCAATTGATACCAGACAAGATATTTCAGCTAGGAATATAATGGTTTGAGGAAGTTATAAGAAAACAAAAACGGAGTTAAAGATGAAAAAGCCAACTCACATATAAACTGCAGCTACCTGCCATGATGTTGCATTAGAAGAACAGTGTTGCGTGTCTCTACTGTGATGAGTACCGTACTTTCTGTTGCAACTGTTTTATACAGCAATTAAACATTATGAATTCAAAAGCAGTCTGTCATTGTCTGTGGACATGTGCTGCAGTCTCACTTCAAAATACTAAAATAAATAATACTGCAGTTCACCTATTCATTAAGGTCTATTATTAATAGTGGCATCAACATCAATAGAAATTATTGGCACGATCGAACTATTACACTACTCTTAGGAACTTTTCTTCAAGATAGTTGAGTGTTGTACCAAAAAATATAGTTCCTTAAGGAATACTACTGCAATAATAAAGGCTTCTAAGGATCTTGTTTCTAAGGAATCAGCAGCCTGTCTTCATTTGAAGGCATAAGAACTTGGAGCTCTACATATATGAAACATCATTGCCAGAGAAGCTAGGGTTGTGCTAGCTAGAGTTTGTTACTTCACAATGAATTTAAAACTACTTTCATTCTTTAAGCCTTCATGTCAAAGGGACAGTAGAAAACCATATTAAATAATAATTCTAGTATAAAAATATTTCTTTGATTGAAACTTAGCAATGGTGAGGCTGCACATTCAATACTGTGTTCGGTTTTGGGCCCCTTGTAACAAGAAAGACATTGAGGTGCTGGAGCATGTCCGAAGAGCAATGAATTTGGTGAATGGTCTAAAGAACAAGTCTTCTAAGGAGCAGCTAAGTGAACGGGGGTTGATTAGGCTGGAGAAAAGGAGGCTCAGGGAAGACCTTTTCACTCTCTACAGCTATCCGACAGGAAGTTATAGCCAGGTAAATGTTGGTCTCGTCTCCCAGGTAATAACTGACAAGAGGAAATTGTTCAAGATGTGCCAGGGGAGATTTAGATTGGATATGAGGAAATGTTTCTTCACTGAAAGGGTTGTCAAACACTGGAACAGGCTGCTGAGGAAAGTGGTGGAGTCACCATCCCTGGAGATATTTAAAAGATGTGCATATGTGGCACTTAGGGACATGGTTTAGTGGTGGACTTGGCAGCATTAGCTCAACTGTTAGACTCGATGATCCTAGAGGTCTTTTCCAACCCAAATAATTCTACAATTCTAGAACACCATCCAGCAGAATTCATTATTGGGAAAGTACAGCTCAGCTTCAGTATTTTAAGGTCTGTTAAATACAGCTTATACTCCATGGCACTGATATTGCTGAGTCAAAAGCAGAAATTATATAGAAAATCCATAAAGAAAATATCCCCCTTCAGAAAAAAAGCACGTTGGTTGTGCAATTTCACATAATGTTTATGTTAGCAGCTCAGTGGCTCTGAGGGATGCTTGTGAGCAGCTCTGAAGCAATGCCTTATAACATAATTTAGGTTAATATCTTACTTTGTTCCCAAACCAATTCACAATACCAAATTTCTGTAAAGCTGTCATGAGAAAAGGTTGAATAAACCAAAAGTTAAGTGGTAAATAAAAGCAACAAAACATGGTTCATAATTACTCAAGGAATAATAATCTACCCCTGTGTATACATTTTGCAGCACATTCATAACAATTTTTCTACTTTTCAAAAGTCTTGTATAACAGTTTGTTATGATATTTTTCATTGAAAGACTGTGGCTGGGTAGCATCCAGAAAAGTTGTAGCTCTCCCATTATTTACTGTGAGGTAGGTGGGCACTTTAGAAAAGAAGGGGAAAGGGAAAACGTGTTTTCCCTGGGGAGGTACAAGTGTGCTTCAGCAAACAGAAGCTTTTAAAGTGAAGGAAGAAAATGAGAGCTCCCAGGAGTGGAGTTTACAGAGCAAAAGATATGGATTGCTTCAAAGGAGAAAGGAGCGGACTTGCCATGATACCTCCAAAGGGGTGGAAGGGCTGAATTCCTGTAAAGAGATTGTCTGTGCACTGCTGTCTAGAAAGACACTCATTTAACAATTTAGAAACAAATCCAGGAAGTAGACTATGTCCTGAAAAGACAACACAGACAGAGAAGATCTGTCCGTCATTCATTTTTTTTTTTGTCCTCTTCAGGTGACTTTGTGCTTTCTCTGTTTTAGAAAACTCCATAGTCTGCTGCTGAGTAACCCCTGAGTTTTAAAACCTCTTCAGTGTTTTTATGTGCACACTGTAAAAGAAGAGTTTAGAGAGACTCAGCTTGAAGTGCTGTCATAAAACCACCCTTGAAAATATACTAAATGCTAGCACACATTATTTTTCTGAAAAGCTTCCCTCAAAACTGTGTCATTCATTGTATATAGGATCACATAATTATTAGAGGCCATCTAGGTCTCTAGTTCTCCACCTCCTCCTTCCTCCGAAGTTTATAGGGAATGATACAGTAAGAAAGCCCAGAGAACATCATCCACATGTAAGAAATGAGAAACATTTCTCCTATCAGTACAATAAACTCAATAAATCCCAGTACAAAAGGCAAAATCTGCAAAGAGCTAAGGCAATTAAGAAAATGCTTGAGAGATCGGAGACAGCTAGTAAGTTCTAGGTTAATGGTTAATTAAGTGACAGTTCTGCCACTACATTTATGACAATGGTATTTCTGTGTCTCTTCAGGACGTGACAAGACCCACAGCTGCTACAGAGCACTGTGTCAGCTTCTCAGGTAGAAAGCATGCCTGGTGCCTGCACATCGGAAAGGCACGAGGAAGAACCTGATAGTGCTCACAGTGCTCACAGCAGTCCCCGTAATGCCCCAGGACAGGCAGGTCCACAGCCTGCCCAGACAATGCCACAGCAAGGAGAGCAATCTGCCTCTAGTCTCTTCCCCAGGTCTTTTCATCCCTGTTACACCTCCCACCCACTCACCCATCTCGTCTCCGAGACTCAGCTGCTGAACCATCCTGTCTGAAGTCTTCCTCCAAGCAGTCCTTCCAGGACATGATCTGTAAGAGAGAGTCACTTCCAGGTGAAAAATTTGTGCCTGTGGAACACAGGTGTCTGCAGCAGGAATTGATACAGACAACCATGCACTGAATTATGTCTCCAACTCTACTAAAGATTAAAGACTATTCATTTACTTTTTTTTTTTTCACCCTTTTGAGGAATATCCAAAGAAGATACATCTATGCCCAAGTGCTGCCCAGGGTTGCCCCAGCCCGGATTACAAACTCACTGAAGATGAGAGAGGGGAAACAGACGCCCATGCACATTGGGGCACAATCAATATCGGCAGGACAAATGGTCCACTCTGACCTGGGAAATAGTGGCTTGGATGTAACTTCTCTACCACACATTTTTTTAAAGCCAGTTTTTTTTTAATAGCTAGTTATTTATAAGCGCTGGTAATTTCTTTGAGGTCATAAATGTAAGAATTGCTATCAAAAGACGGGAACATCAGCCCATCTCTCAATTTTTATCATTTTTCATAAAAAAACCCAGAGTAATAGTGAATACTACTTAAAGTAAATACTAACCACTAAATGGTGGAGGAGGCTACCACTTTAAGAATAATTATTAGGCAAGCAGTGTTCATGAGTTCACACTGACACAAATTCAAAAGATTATATGTGCATTTATTTAGCATCTGGCAATAAGAAGCTAACAGGGGCAGACAGATAGCAAAGATCGGTTTATGGATAATCTCATTACAAGGTGTCCTTCAGAAAGAGAAAATGAAATTTGCATTTATAGCTGTATTAACCTGATCAAGGCAAATAGTACAGAATTAAAAATCTGGCTTAGGCCAAGAAGTGAGTCTAGATGCAACTACCGTTGCTAACTCCTATATACTGAGTAGATTTCATCTTTCAGTATCCCATAATCTTTTACATTATTTTTTGCATAGATCCTTTTATTCCTCAACAAAATGCTGTCATTTTTGCAGTAGAATATGATATTTTGTTCCATTAACTTTATAGATAATATTAAGAAAGAACCTTTGTAGACAAATTACAAAAAAGCTTAGCCTTTAGTACTCTAACTACAGCGAACATTTAATTAGCAGCACTGAAACAATTATTTGAGCAGATATTTTAGAATGAGAATTATTTCTAGTAACACCCAAGTTTGCCTTAATGGATTCATTTGATCTTGGTCATATTCAACCTGAGATTGCAGTCAAAGGGGGTACGTCCATAAGCATTAAGTGCTAAAAATCTAACAAAGCATAACATCATAATGTTCTCTACAAAAAACACAAAGTCATCATGCTTTCTAACTAACAAAAAAATCAGTTCGACAGAGAAATGGGTGGGAATTTTTCAAAAAAGTGTTTTTTCTCACAGATTGGAAAATACCGATCCATCAGAAATGGGGCAAGAACAAATGACTGTAAAATTTAGGGTTCAGATCATTCAACTGAATCAAAATAGAACTAGATCAGACTCCCTGCTTTGGTTGATGTTATATTTAATATTAAAACAAAAACCTAGAAAGACATGAAATATACTAGAAAGCAGAAGTCCCTAGCTGGCCAATACCTGCATGATTGACTCTTTCTCATAAGAAGAAGAGTACTTAACATTCTGACTAAAGGCTGAATTTGGCAAAACAGAAATCCAACTCAGCAGATCACATTCCAAGTGAGACCTCTCCTTCAGCTCATTGGGTCTTCTGTGCTGTCATTCTCATTTTTGCAATCTTCACCAGGTTTGGAGCTAGCTTATTCCACAACAGGAAAGTCCTTGAAACTTCACAGAAGTTATATAAAATGGTAAAAATTGCTTCTTCTACAGATCTAGTTCCAAACATTTTCTTATCCCATCAGGAATGAGTAAATGTTAAAATGGATTAGGTAAATCGTATTTTACACTACCCGTTATCAAGACATGTTTTTGCCAGCATTCGTAGAAGAATAGTTTAATATGTATTATCCACTAAAAGGGAGAAACCCTCAGTATCAATCCACTTCTCACAAATCCTATACATTTATTTTAGATCAGAGAATGAGTCACTGGGGATTGAAAAATTAAATTTAATTCCACTTTTCTCATAAAAAGAAAAATGAAGTGCTTTAGCATTTTCCCTGGTTACTTAAAAATTATTAGCTTTGAGAGGGAATACTTATTGAAATTACCCTTTAAGTTGTCAAAGATCAAAATACTAAAAATATCCACATAAAATGCCTCAAAATTTAAGCTTCAGTTTTACAGATTGTTACTACATCTCTGAGCGGAAGAGTAATTGCTGAAAACTGAGCTGACCCACTGCTTTCGCGTCAGATGTACTATTTTCCTTGAAAAAAATTCTGAAGACAAGAAAGACAGGAATGCCTTCAGAAGTCTGATTCTTACAAAATGACAGTTCCTATGATTTATAAAAGCACAAATTTCTGAATCATTTACTTGAAACACAGTTTTATCCTGTGAAGATATTAATACAGATGTTGATTAATATGAAAGGCTTTATCAAAATGGCAGTTCAGTGTAATTCTAGTGTTGGAAGAAATTTGGGTTATGTCTGATGATTTGACAGAGCTGATTAAGGCAGGAGAAAAAAATTATTAATGTTGTGTTTAATTTGGTAAAGCTGTTAACTGTTTTTTTAAGCTTGTAAAATAGGATGGTTTATTACATTTTTCTTTTCTAAATGGTCTACACAACAGTAATTTGATGACTACTAGCCTGTTTCTAACTACAACCTTGAGAAGGGTATTAAGTCACTCATCAGATTAAACCCAGTCATTTTCCAATATGCCTACTTTTCCAAGACTGACATTTACTTTAAAGAAACCTATCTCTACTACCACAACAGTTTGCTTCTTGCGATCATGACCTTTCTGAGACAGTGGCAATGATGCTGTAATGACATATACACTAAAAAAAGCAAGAAAGAAGATCAAGTCTCCCTATTAAAAAAAAAAAAAAATCATTGTTGTCCCAGTGTATGTGAGACGCTGACTTTTGTCTTTTTTATTTTGTATGGCGGACTTTGGGCTGAAAGATCTGAGGATGAACTGGCCCCAGTCAGCAGTATGCAAGAGGTTCCTTTTGTAATATCTTTCCCTTTTCTCTTCTCCCATCCTTCCAGAAACCATCCTACTATTTCCACTTTCAATCTCATTGCTCTGAAAAGATTTTATACTGTTTGCAGGTTAAATCTGCTTTTCATCTTTGCTGTCTCCTCTGCCAGTGTCTTGTGAAAGATCACGCCTTTCCACACCAAAACCTCTGTGATTTTTCTAACAGGTGAGAGACTTTCTGTGGCCATGGATGGCAGCTGTGGTAGCCAGGAGTTTTGCCTGCAACTTCTGGTTTTGTTGTCCCTTCTTGGAGAAGGAGAAAATTTATTGTTGTAGAGAGAAAAAAAAAGGTTAGCTGAGGAATAGCTTCTGCGTGGTAATGGTATCTTCTAGCTAAAGTAAGGCTGAACTGGGATCTGTGTACACCTGGAATTTTAGGCCCTCTCTTTCTGCTGATGCTTAAGTTATGGGGAAGATCACATACACAGAAATCAAGACTAACATTTTTGATAATGACTAGCATGACAGGAGATTTAAAGAGAACGGATTCATGCAAACTACCAGGCACACAGGTCAACTACTTGATCACCTCTTTAGCAGCTGCAATGGCTGTGACAAAGAATGTGAAACAGCCATCGAAGCACTTGCCAGGAACCAAGATCTGTCTCAGCACCATTCTTATAAAAGGCTAAAATGTTACCAAAAAAACTGCTTTAGAATTTTGCTGAAGCCCTTGGAACAATTTTGTACCCCTCTGTTCCTTTCAAACCAGTTCCCTTCCCTGTTCTGTCCAGATGCTTCATCAGCATCTTCTAGAGTATTAATCTGGACACGCTCACCAAGAAAATGATGCAATCCACCACATAATTAGATCACTTAGTTTGTAAATAACTAAGTGAGAGCAAGGCAGATATTTTTTGTGCTTTCCTTCTGTCCTCTCTCCTGTGCATCTTTCTGCCACAGGAGCAGATTCCCCCCTCTGCTCTTCTCAACCTTCTGGTCAATCTGCATTTCCACATGGAAGGCAACTAGGATCATTTAAATTAAAGATTACATCTTCTCTCATGTTTCCAAAACTGTGATGTCTCTATAAGTTCCTTCTGCACTTCAGTTCTCCGGGAAATATTTATTCTCACAAGACAGAACAACAGATTCAAGGAGACCTCTCATGGGCTCCAGTGTCCCAGTGTCTGACCAGCTTCATGTAGGTATTTTGAGCTGTGTTTTTAACATTGAATGTAAGTAAAAAGGAATGACTTCTGAAAATATATAGGAGACATGCAGTAGAAAAGATAAAATATTGTAAATCTTTGTAACAAATGGAACTAGTACCTACTCCCTACATAAAAATAAAAGCTCTCCAGCTTTTACAGCTCTTGATACTGCAGTCTGCCATAGCTTGCCCTCTTATCCAGCACAAACTTTTAGATCCCATGTCCCACCTGGGCCTGCGGTGGAACTAGTCATTAATTTTATCTCTGGTCACTACTCTAAAATGTAGTTACCTGCCTGAATTTCTGTGTTTGAGGCAACAGATTCCAATCTCACAGTGCCAGTCACCACTGAGGGCTGAGCTGTACCTCGCAAGCCTCCTGCCACTCTCCAGTTAACTCTGCAGTATAGATTACGTGTTTGGGAACAAGAACTTAAAGTGAGGAGAAAACCTTTTTTAATTTTCTTGCACTACATAAAACCAGCTTTCCTCTGTCAGCACCAAAGAGTTGCAAATATTGGCAAAACACAGACATCGGAATGCAATTCCTTCTCTCTTTCAGTCCTGGCAACGCCGGATAGTTCTGCATTTTTTTGTTGACTTACTTTTAGCAATAGCAAAGCCTCCTTTGTTTTTTTCCCTTAGCAACAAACAGAGCCTTGAGAAACGGCTGGCTGATTTTACTCTGTATTTCTCTGTAAGGTGAGAAATACCCATGCCTTCCCCAGCCATGTTATACATGGTGGCGAAGACACACGCTTTCGAGTCTAGACCTGCCCTTATCACACAACACAAAGTACAATCAGAAACAGAGTTTCCACCTACAGTGCGGGTCACGGTAATAAATGAGATTCACAAAACAAAATTAAATCCACAGAATGGCACACATTTATTCCAAAGATTGTCATGTAACTGTCTTGGTGTTCAGAACTGGATACAGATTTGGATATGATCTCACTTCATTAACTTCTATTCAAGCACGTGTAACAACTCAGTGTACCCCTCTCGAATTAAACCTTGTTTTCTGAGAATATTGTGAATGTGTTAATGGCAATGACTCTTCATGTACCAACAACATGACATGAAGACACAAGAAATATCCTAGTAGAATGAAGTCAATAGCAGTTTTCCTTAAGTTGACACGCATAAATTATTTTAGTCCTCTAAAAAACAGCTTGGGTGAACCTGGAAGGCAAGGCATCTTGTCACATGGAGTCAGGAAATCAGCATCTGAGACACATTGGGGACTGCTTTTTTTAAAAAAGGATATAGAAACTGAAAGATAGAGTTAAAGGAGGCCTTCAAGTACAGAATGCAAGGTTGTTTTATGGGGAAAACTGTTGGATAAATCAGAATTGTCACATGGGTAATAACTATGCATATCTGTCTCCAGTGGCATCATTTTGGATTTCCACCTGTTTGAGCATGACCTAACGCTGAAGTCGTATCCAGGAAAATTAATATTAGCCAAATTTTGGTATGGTTTGCACCATTTGGAATAACTGTTTTGGCTGAGCCTTCAACTTCCCAAACTTCGCAGTATATGCTTCTGGCATTGTTATGAGTATTGGAAACTCCACCTTGGCAACCCATTTCTCTGTAGCTTGTAGATAATCTCTGTTCTTTTGGGTACCAAATATAGAGAAAACACATTTTGACACTATGGCTTCTCTTAGGATGCTAATTGGTCTCATCAGAACCTGTTAGAAGCAACTTCTGAGGTCTGCTGTGGGAATATCACTGAAGCAAGAGGAGGAAGATTTGCTTTTCTCTTTCTCCTGTCTATCCCTGAGCACACATGCAGAAATATAAACTTACTTGTGTATACCTATATACACAATAATGAACAAAATACTGAAAATCTGCTGCTGAATGGCATACAAAGTTTTTAACTCCTGGGAAAATTACTGGCAGACATAAAACTGGGGTGACATTGCTTCTAGAATCCACATCTAAGATAACATAAGCTTTAAAACAAAGTCACACAGGAAGCAGGCAACAATAAACGGGTGCTATTGCATATTGGGGAATTTCAAAAGACACAAAGGAGTCAGTCTCGACCTTACACAATTGTTCAGTATTCATGAGATGCCTGAGCAGTGGCTTCTTATTTTTATCAGTGTCACTGAGATTAGGTCTCTCTTCAGGGTGTTAATTTCCAGTTTCTCTTCTGCTCCAGGAATTTTTTGGGTGTACAGAACCCATGCAAGTAACAACGAAGGAGCTCTGTACACAGCTGTCTCTACACAACAGGCTGGATGGATCCAGAGTCACAAAGGTTCACCATGTGAAGAACATGTTTACGGATAAGTTTATTCCAGCACTGGAGGTGGATATTCTTCAGTTAGGGGTAGGGGCAATTCTATTAGTGCCAGTCATAGTGTGCAAAAAGGGGATGCAGTGGTTTGTAGTGGGAACAAAACAACGCTTCTCCTTACTCTTGGTCTAACTTCTTGTGTCAGAGTGAACTATATATGTATCCAGCATATATATTTCTTTTCATCTGGAGGAATTCTGCTCTGGCTGTGCCACAGGGCTTATAGAGAAGGCCACAGAATATACTATGCACGTCCCCTTTTTCTAGCCACACACAAATACAATATGCTAAATGTGAGCATTCACATAACTTAATAATATTGCAAATACTCCTGTTGACATTATAGACACTGAATGCTCCAAACCCTTTCCAGTGAGCCCATTAGCTTCTTAGCGACAAACAAGAATTCACTCAAAACAGAAAAAAAATCCTCCTTCCATTCATTTATTCATTTTCGGGGGGGGGAGGTCAGGTGTCATGGAAGTGTAAGACTGACAGAAACATGTTCCAAAAATCACGTTTTAATGGTGTCAAAAATAGAACAGTTGAATTGAACAGGGATCTTATATTACAAACACTTCAGCAGATGCAACTTCTTTATAGGTTCAGGATGTTGCTTGGGAACTAATACTACACGGTGTGTAACTAAATCTAAGCTTAAAATGACAGCTGAAAAAGTGCAAACCACTCACCTGTAAGATGAGGACACCCAATCCCGGGAAGTCTCTTTGGATGGCACCCCAGCACAAAGGGAGAGTCTATGACTGCAAATCCTCTGCTCTGAGGGAGACTGGCTCAAAATGGTCTTTCCAGAGGGTTGGATCGTGGCTTGTGGCCATACATGGCTCCTATGGGTTGAGGTTGCCTCCTAGGTGGGCTCATTAGCTGAGATGTTCTTTGGTGGGCTTGGGTATCTTGGGTACATGAAAAGGGGCTCTCTGTGTACGTGATCTGCAGCACATGCGTCTTCTGGGAAGCCAGCCACCATGTTAACTGTACCGTGCTGTTAGACCGACCAGGGGTAGGGGGGAGTGCACCTGCCACAGAAGCGGGGTTGTTTTGTTTTGTTGGGCCTTTTTTTCCTGCGAGTTCCACCAGAAACTGTAGAAAACTCATGGAACACACTCCTGAACATCAGTGCAAAGATATAATTTTGTTTTGTTTTCATACCTTTGCCATTAGTCATTGTTTTTTCTACCACATCTGAAAGCTGCTCAGAATTACTCGCAGCAGGCCACTGTCTGGGCTTCACTGACTGCAACTCATTTGAGGCTGGGACGAGACCACTAACTCAAAGTGGTTGTTTCCTCATTACATTTGTGTTTTAAAATTCTTTGGGGAGAATAGACACAATCTGAAAATCAAAATTTCAAAGGATTAAAACAAACATTTTTCCAATTATGATTTTATTGGAGAGCTCTCAGAAGTTTTATCACAGAAGGAGACAGAACCTGCCAAAATCTGGATTAACTATAGTGAAACATGTGTAATTAGACCGGGAAATGGTCTTAAGATCTTGATCATAGAAATATCATTCAAGTACCTTTTATTTATAGTAGAAAGCATACTATAAACTGGATGAAGAAAAGAATAAACTCTTAATGCTTACAGTTCTTATCCACTCATAAATAAACAACTTATGTATCTTAAATTTCTGGGTGCACTATTCCTTGTGGTTTTTTTGGCTTGGTTGTTTGTTTTGATTTGTTTTTTTATCTGTGTTGTCTCTTTCCTGTTAGTTCTGAATTCTGGTTGGGTTTCTATGCTGAAAGACTTTTGTCATTACTGCAATTATCTTTTCTGTCATCAAACCTATTTTCAAAGAATATGCATAACGTCACATACTGCTATTATGTATGTTTCGTGACTGGCAAAGCTACATCATCAGCATTCCCCAGGCAGCCTGTGGGGGTTGTCTCTAAGATAATTACTTTCTTAGTTTTCCATTTACTCTTTTGTAAAATGAAATATAATCTATTAACATGTTTCTTTCCTAAAAGATTGTATTTTTTTTTCTGAAGGACTCTCTGTGGAATTAACTGTGAACAATGAAGAACTTGGCTTGACATACTTCTAAGTAAACATCACTGATAATTCAGTGAAAATATTCCGCTGGTAAGTCTTGTGAGAAAATGCTAAGAGAAATGGATTTGCTTAGCCTGGAGAAGAGAAGGTTGATGGCAGCTGTACAGAAGATGAAGACAGACTTTTATCAGAAGCATACAAAGACAGGATTAGTCAAGAGTGGCAACTGAAGAATTTCATTTGGAAATAAGTGTGGTTAACCACTGGAAAAGGCTGTCTGCAAAGGTTCTAGAACCCTCATCCTTAAGGATTTTCAAAACTCTCCTGGACAAGGCCATAAGCCACCTGATCTAACTTTGGAGTTAGCCCTGCTTGGAGCAGGAGATTTGCTTTGATGACCTTCAGAGGTCCCACAGGGCTACAGATAAGCAGCAGTAGAACTGTTAACACATACTGCAGAGAACAGTTTTTGTTACAGAAAATACAACTGCAAATAATCTTAACTTCATATTTGCTAAAATGCAAGTTGCATTAAACAAGTCTAATATTTTCAGATCCACAGGACCATGAAATCTTTCTGGATCCCTTGTCAGTAGCATTTGCTAATAATCTTGTGCACCTGACATATTCCGGTCTGTCTGAAGAATTTTTATAAAACCTATTCTAATACATATAACAACTCTTAAATGAAGAGACAGAATACACTTCTGGAAGGAAAGGGCAACCTGAGGAATAAAGTATAAAAAACAGTTTAACTTTAAAAATAGTTCAACAAAAATGAAAGAGTGTCCTGAAGACAGATCTTGACCAATCTTCCTTTTTCCCATTTGTGTTCAGGCTCCTGGCAATAATTGGCTTTTGTGCTAATTAGAGGTCCAGCTAAGAGTGTGTGGGAATTTTTAGAAACATATCAGAGATGTTGAAAAATTTTTGAGATACAGTACAGTATTCATGGCCAGAACATAGATGTTTAGAAAACTGTTTTGCACTAGCATCTCTGTAAAGTCATTAGAAATGGGAAGATGCTGCTGATGAAATGTAATTCTGTGCAAAACCTTGAAACCAATTTCTCCTCTTTGCCCAACTTCCTGCAGTTTTGATGTAGTCGTTTTTCATGTGGCAAAAACGGAATGTTACAGTTTTGGAAAGTAATTGACTTTGGCTAATATGTCCATAACTCAGTTACAATATGGCTTTCTACCTAAAAGGCCAATAAGAGAAGACACCCTTGAATTCTTCATTACCTTCTTAAACTCCTTGTCTGCTGACATGATAGTTCATCTGATATTTGCTCATATATTGGTCTTGGTCATATATTGCTCATATACTGGTCTTGCACAGATATCTCTTGTGCACAGAATATTTATGCCAATGGAGAAAAGCAGTTACAGGGTGGCTCTGGGTCTCAGAATGCTTGTCACCATTTAGAGCAGGGCATCAATAAACTGAGTGGGAGATGCTTTCTATTAACACCCACCCTCCCACAAGAGGAAGGAAAAAAGGAGGAAAAGGGAGAAAGCCTTATAAATTAAATTCAAAAAGTTTTACAAATAACAGTAATAACAATAATAACTTTAATAATAAGAGAAATAATGCAAAATATACTAAACCGATACTGAGTTACCCAGGGTTGGGTGCCGGGCGCTGGCATCCCACCAGCAGCTGCTGGGCAGCACCAGGCATTCCCAGACTGGCCTCGGCAGTGGGCAGGAACTGGACTCAGGAGTGCACGGATCAGGATCTGGATCAGGATGGCAGGCAGAGACCCTCATGATCCCCCAGTTTTAAACTGAGTATGACGTGCATGGTCTGGAATACCTCACTGGTCAATATCAGATCACCTGTCCTGTCCGCCCCTCCCTGCAAGTGCGACCTTTTGCGACTCCTCACTTGTGGGACCTAAGAGGTCTATCGGTGGCCTTGGCTGCTATAGTAATAATTATAAACAGGGGCCTTTTTCTGCATTCCTTTCCTACCGTTAGTTCAGTAAGGCTATAAACATTAGGTGTTATCCACTTTGGAGCGGATGCTGTGTGTAAAATATGCAGCCAGCTTCAGAAAAATGCAATTTTTAGAACTTAGCTGTAAGAAAGATTCACTAAAAGAGAATCGGTTCTGTTTTAACCGAAACCAGGATGATGTTTCTCTTCAGATTGTGCATGCAAGACTTAAACACCCAATACTCTGAAAAACAAAACAGGTTCGTAGCAGTATTATTACAGGTGTGGCAATTGTAAATGAAATGTCACTTTTTAAATGTCAAATTTATAAAGGACATGCAGTTGGGAGACATCTGGAAAGCAGGAACTACATAAACATTTTAAGTTATCTGAGCATGTGCCACTGCAACTTGAAAAAAAAGTAATCAAAACTGCAGTGCCATCTTCTGGAGTATGGTTGTGATTCTGACCTTTAAAGAAATATCATTCTGCTCTTAGGTGATGTCATAAAGGACCCCAAACTATAGTGGGATTGCTAAAGACTGTGGTTTCGGGTTTTTTTCTTTTTTCTTCCTGATTGTTTCATGTTCTGCTAGAACTTGACCCACCTCTGAATTCTCCACATTCATACAGCTGCTTCAGAAATACGTACTTTCAGCCGTCCACTGAAAACCAGTTCAGACTTTATCCTTTCTCCTTTACACACTAACTAAAATGTGAAAATTTTGAAACTGTGAAAAAGTATGGTTTGATACCAGATGAAAGGAATAGCATAAAAATCACTTTAAAGCAATCTAGCATGCCTTGCAATCACAAACTCACCTTTCAGCATGTGGAACGTAAGTTAATACTTTATGTTCTCTTTCCTAACTCTGTGTGACTCCCAGTGAAAAGACACTTATTGAAAATGCTTATTTTAGCAGAGTAACCTTAATATCTCCTTGCATTTTCTTGAATATCCCAAATTTCCTGTGGTGAAATCCTAACTACTTGTAATTTTGGAGGCTCTGACAAGATATTGGAGACTTGCCCTCCCTTTTATTTATCAGCTTTTTCTCTTTGTTTCCATGTGGACAGTCCCTCTTCAGAAAGCTGGCTTTCTAACACATTAGTTCAGTCACAGTGAAAAGCATAAATGGGGTGGACAACAAGCAACTCAGGTATACTTCAAGAAGTATACATCATAGAAAAGATCCAGGAGAAAGTTACTTATGCTAGAGTGATGAGGATTAGCTTTTTATTTCATGGACCCAGAAATTCAGCACCTAGAAGCAAGGTCCCCTTGCATTCACATCTAACTAGAAAATAGCATCTGTATAATTTCATTTATACCAAATAACTTCCAAACTGATGAAGGGAATGTATCAATCTCCGTATTCTCTGTCTAAGCAATGATTATCTTAACCAACTCTGAAACACTAAGAAAACAGAGACATGTGGGTCCAATGCCAGTCCATGTTCTGGGAAGTCCTAAAGAAAGTGCCTCATGTCACAGAACAAGGAGTAGAGGCTGGTAAAGCCTGCCCTGGCCCACAGAATCCCAGAAGAGCTGGCTGAATGGGACCTGTGGAGGTCTCTACTCCAACCTTCTGTTAAGAGCAAGATTAACATCAAACTACACCAGGTTAGTGGTGGCTTTGCCTAACCAAGTCTTGAAAATGTCTGAGGGTGGAGGTTCTACCACTTCTCTGGGTGACTGAAGAAACATCCGATCTAACTTAATCAACTTGCAACTTGTGGTTGTTGCCTCTTATATTGTAGCCACAACCAAGAAGTCTCTTTTCAATTCCCCTTGCAGCAGTCATAGACTGCTGTGAGTTTGCTTACCACTTAACCTGTTTTCCAGACTAAACAAGCCCAGCTCTGTCAACCATTCCTCATAAGTTCTGTGCTCTGGGCCCTGACCATCTTGGTAGTCTTTTGCTGTTCTTTCTCCACCTTACTGACATCCTCTTGAAATGGGTTATCAAGTCCCATACCCTTCCATCGCAAGCCACCATGCAATAGATGACCAGTTCAGAAGGTGCCAAAAAAAAAACCTTTCAAATGTGCCTGACACCACACACTTAGTTACTGTTTACTGAAGAAATGCAACTTTGGGAGTGCAGTACCGCTGATTTCAGGACACGACAGATGCAAAATGGAATATATATACAGCATACTGTATATGGTGAAAACACACACAAGACAACAAAAAGGCATAAAAGACAGCCACAGCCCCTATAGGAACAGGAACAAAGGAAGACCAGATAGACAGAAATTGCTCCAGTATTGTGACCCCCAGTTAAGGACACTACAGATTACCACCAGTTAAGCCCCAGCAAGTTCCTTTCCTTTTGGTAGAGTGGTAGAGTGACACTTTTTGAGTTGCTTTTTACTACATTTTATTATTGAAGTCTCAGCAATCCTATTATCTTTTACTGTATAATTGGGTGTAGTAAATGAGATTTTTAAAGAGCAGCATACGTATCTGTGTCTTTTCTGCTCTAGCCTTTAAGCATGACAAGGTACTGCAGCACTGAGTCAGAGTAAACCCAGTGACACCACCAGTAATGCTTTTTTAGTATTCAATGTGAAAACATCCAGTCTGTTAGCGCTGCTGCTGTGCCTGCAGATACCACTGCTTCTGACTCATGCTGCTACCCGAGAACCAAAATATCACCAAAGGCCCATCACTGGCTTTCACTCTTTGCTGCTAGCTGGCTAGGTGTCATTATTATTCCAATATTTGACTTTCCCAGCAGTCAGTGGGAGCCTTCACAAAGTCCTGCACAATGTTGAGAAATGCCTTGTGCTGTTAACATCAAACTTTCCTTGGGAATTGTAGTCTAGCTAAAGACAGACACAGAATGCAAATTAGAGATAGAAAGAAAACTTAATTTCCCAGAAAATTAAATAAAGTGGATAACAAAATCAACCATATCCTAAAAACTTTAGTTCCAAATAAATAACAGTACATGAAACACATCTCTGATGTAGTCCTTTATGTCTCTTCATTGCAGATTATCAGCAGAAATCACTGCTTCCGTATATGAACAGCAGAGTAAAATGTTTTTTACTTGTTAATGTTTATATGTTAACTGTACAGATATGGGAAAGAGACTCTGTATCACACAAATCATCCTTCTTGGCTTTTAAACTTCACTTTTTTCCCCAAGCTTTTTATACATTAACGCCTTCAGATTATTCTGTTTTCTTATGTCATGTCAGGGAATTTTGTAATTAGTGTTTGTAAATTAATTGTACACTTGTTTCTGGACATAAGTACTGTATATTGAACTCACTTGACTTACATCAAGCACGGACAATTAACCCAAAGGGTTTATCATCTTTGTCTTTTTAAATTATAATTTTTGTACAGCGTGCCTAGCTTTCAAACTGTTATCATTCCTGTCATATAACATTTCCTCAGCAAAATGCATTATAGTGTAAAATACTTCAAAGAGCTTTACATCTCCTCTGTCAAAACAACATTGCTCTTACATATATACAACATTTTCTGTATTAGACAATACAGGATGGATAGTAGGCTGTTTTACAGAACATGTGCTATTACACAAGTCACTAGAAAGGGTGTAATATAGTATATATATAATTCTGATACATTTATCAATTAAGACAAAAAGATTAAGACTAAAAGCAAATGAGGCAGAAAACTTCTTTTGTATTAGTTCATAGTTATTCGGAAATTCTTTGTGTTCTGTGCAGCTCATACCTGAACCAAATGCTGGGAAGATGTGAGTTTCTTTTATTGAAGACTGAAAAAAAAATTCATACAAGCACATATAAATAATTCAAATACTGAAATATAAGAATAACTCTGTGGGAGTTTGTATATGATACTATTACACAGACCTATGCTATATTGTTCCAGCAACAGTTTGGGAAGGAAAGGGTAACAAAAGGAATGACAGGAATGGCAGGAAAACAAGAGTAACTGCAATGAATTTGTCTTTCTAGTCACCTCCTGATGCTGACTCAGTTTTCCGGGACTATGACTTGTTCATTTCTTTGTGATGCAAGATCTAAAAAAGCATTATATTGGCTATTCCTTATCAAAGGCTTCTTTGCCTATTATGAATGCAGAAAGAACACTTAGATGCTACTCAGTTTTGATGTCACTAACTTCTTCCCAGATAGGAAACTGGCTTGAAAAAGCTGGGCAAGCACACAGCTGCTTTAATTGTAAAGGCAGCGGCACATTCAAACACTGTACAACAGGTGGAATTATGACGTCTTTGACGTACTGAAGTCTTGTGCATCATGGTTGTCTTTTTGACTACCTCACAAATCTTGAACTTCTGTTTTGACAAGAAATGTGAGGTAGTTTTATATATGCTCCTTGGGAAGGACACCAGTCCTTTGAGGAGGAGGAGTTGCCCTTTGTAGCAGAGAGCAGCTGGAACAGATGGAGGTCTGCCTGGGGACAGATGATGAAAGCTTCCACAGGAGTATCAGCAGAAAAGGGAAATCTAGGGAACACTGGGAATGCCCCAGTGCTGAATGCCGCAGAAGCCCTGGTCACGAGGGGAGTGGAAAACACTGAGGTACAGAATGTCTTGACCTTTTTACTTTTCTGGCAAGAAGTGCCCTCAGGAATACCAGGACACTCAGACCCATGGGAAAGCCTGGAGGAATGTAGACTTACCCCTAGCAGAGAAGGATCAACTTAGGAAGCATTTAAATGTACTAGACATGCACAAGTCCATGGAACCTGACAGGATGCACCACTGAGTATCAAAAGAGCTGGCATTGTGAGGCCACTCATTGTCATCTTTGAAAGATCATAGCAATGGGGAAGGTTCCTGAGTACTGAAAAAAAAAATGTCACTCCTATCTTCAAGAGGGACAAGAAGGAAGATCCAGTGAAATACAGCCCAGTCAGCCTCACTCTATTCCCTTGAAATAGGAATTTGCAGACATTGTGATATCTATTGTGATAGATCAAATCCTCCTGGAAGCAATTTCCAACCATATTAAGCAGAAGTCAGTTGCTGGGATTAGTCAACATAGATTTATGAAGGGGAAATGCCTGACCAGCCACCTTCTGTGATGAGATGACTGGCTCAGTGGCCAAGAGGAGAGCACTGTATGTTGTTTATTTTGACTTTTGCAAGACTTTTGACACTGGGCAGAGAGGAACCTGATGAGGTTCAACAAAGGCAAATGCAGGGTCCTGCACCTGGGGAGGAACAACCCCATGCATCAGTACAGGCTTGGGGCGGACCTGTTGGAGAGCAGCTCTGCGGAGAGAGACCTGGGTGTCCTGGAGGACAACAGGTTAACCATGAGCCAGCAGTGTGCCCTGGCTGCCAAGAAAGCCAATGGGATCCTGGGATGTATCAAGAGGAGTGTGGCCAGCAGGTCGAGGGAGGTTCTCCTTCCCCTCTACACTGCCCTAGTGAGGCCTCATCTGGAGTACTGTGTCCAGTTCTTGGCTCCCCACTTCAAGAAAGATGAGGAGCT
>Ga0065711_1026508_pt1 | contig 67414 bp, 31 predicted proteins | sample Hoacrofraction12_FD_59098 | JGI IMG/M metagenome (GOLD analysis project Ga0065711, IMG submission 59098) | Hoatzin crop microbial communities from Cojedes, Venezuela - Epithelial fraction 12 v2 (version 2) | ecosystem: Host-associated > Birds > Digestive system > Esophagus > Crop | place...
CCTTCCCTTCCCTTCCCTTCCCTTCCCTTCCCTTCCCTTCCCTTCCCTTCCCTTCCCTTCATCAGGTTTCAGATTAGTCACTGGATACCTGTGAAGGACTTTTTCAACTTTCTGATAAGTTCATGGGAGTAGGTCTCATTGAAATCCATGGCAACACTTCGACTGGAGTATATAAAATAGGCCTCGGGGATTTTAAGTATTCTTACGCTTTCCCTTTCTGAGAATTTGCAATATTCTTACCTTCAGTGAGTTGGCAAAATTCGTTATCTGCTAAAGTATATGCAGAACTGGTAAGACATTGAGAAAACCAAATTAAGTACAACAAACAGTCACTGCTTTTGAAAGATCGGATTTTCTGCTAATTTATTTCTTTTTAATCTTTTCAACCCTTTTCCTGCCCTCAATTGTAAAGATGCAGTAAAATCTTATTTTTCCTGAATTAAAACTCTGGTTAGTGATTTCGTTTGATACAGAAGATTTCCTCCTTTTCCTTTGATCTAGTTTTATTTATGTTTGTGTCATACTTTGGAAGACTGATGTAAAGTGCTGACTAGGTCTTCCATGCTGATTCTATGTGGTCCTTCATATTAAACTATGTCTGAAAGGAAACAGTATATGAACATTTGAAGTGCTCAGCCCTTTAGTTAGCAGTGCTATCAGATTGCAGTGTTAAGAAAAACAAATCACTTACAGAGAGAGGGAGAAACTTGTCAACATGTTGAAGCAGACTGGAGAGGCAGAGAAGCTAACAGCAGAACTGGTCTGGAGGCTTCTCCAGACACAAGGATGCTCAAACCAGCTGGGAGATATTCCCTGGCTCAGCACTGTAAAAGCAGTGTGTTATTTAAAGATTAGATTGTAATGACAGTTTTCAGGTGTCTTTATGCGAGCTGGTGAAATTACTCAACCCAATTACTGAAGTACAATACAAAACAAAATCCCTTCTGCAGGATGCGATCCTTAAACACAGAGCGTTCGAGTTCCTGCTTGGATCAGTGGAAACCAAATGACTGAGGGCACTCACCGCTCTCTCTATATGAAGCCAAGCACTTACTCCAACCCAGAGCCCAGCTTTGCTTAAAGGAAAGGCGAGCTGACAAAGCGCCAGGGCCCAAGGGCTGCTCTTAATTTGCGTATAAGAGACCAGCTTGCAGACGATGCTATCTTGCAGAAGGCAGTGAAACCACACAGCGGTCAGGCTTGATCACAGCGTTCTGGTCACGTTGCTTGTAACGGACGATTTCCCTCTTGGAGCTGCAGTCTCCACAGCTATCATCACCCTTAGAGATTTCTGGGTTCATTTATAATGTCTAAGGACTGAAGGGAACATCAGATTGCTTAATATGACTTCCTATATACATTACAGGCCATTTCATTTTATCCACTTACAGTAATATTGAGTTCAAAAAGTGTGTATTTGGATAAAAGATAGCTTCCAAAAAGGTAGCTGTTCTTAAGCTGGGAATATTAAAACATGAAGAAGTCATCACCAAAATTCAGGGATTGTTTTAGTAGTTAAAACAACTTACTGTGCAGTAAGAAGCTTGTTTTAGTTCCAGCGTAACTCTCTGTCCTCAGCTTCTGGCTGTTGTTCCCTGTTACTAACTCTGCTAAATTAAGTGGTGTCTCCTGTAAGGAGATTAAACCTTCTCTCGTACTTCCTTTTAGTGCACGTAACCACCTGGAGCTGTTTCTCCAGCTGTCTTCCCATGTCCTGAGTCTCTAGATCCACCTGTGTAGGTCTCGTTGACACTCACTATGTCATTCTAACTTTCTTAAAGTACAGCCATGGGACTTGGGTTTGCTCTTACAGTGTGAACCTGACTTGGACAGTGTACAGTGATTGTGTTTGGGCCTGTTGCTACCCCATGCTTATGCTCCCCATGTCTCCATGCCAGTAAACTTCAGGTCTGTCACTGAGCAGTCATCCTACTGATCGAAACAAGGACAACCTCCTAGGAGCATCCATGCAGACTGCACTTATGAATTATTTAGGTGTTCTCATGACTTACTCAAGGAGCTAGGCTTGTGGGGCTTCCTGCAGTCCTCAGTAGGGCTGGAGAGGTGGGGAGACCTGCCAGTTCTCTGTAGATGAGCCTTCCCTCTGCCCTTGACACCAGCCTTGAAGGGGAGCACCCTGAAGCAGTTGTTGACCACGTTTGGATATCCAGTCACTTCTGCTTCTCATGCATGTCTAAAAAAAGGCATGGGATGCACCATAGCTCACAGATATATGAAAGGACTTTTTCTTTGTAGATGTCTGAGCTAACATCAACAACTAATCTATTACACTCTATTTCACATCCTGCACTGAGTTATTCACCGTTTTTCCTCTATCTTAACATGTCTGTGCAGTTCATATGCTTAGTGTACCTGCCAACTTGGTAGGTACACCACCGTAATGGACAGTAGCCATTAAATGGGTTGTCATACCAGAGACTCTGATTGAAAACCACGCTGCACACAATGCACATATTATCCACTTCTGTGGAAACATACATTTAGTGCAGGCCTCACATCTTCCTTTTGGTTTTCTTCTCCAAGCATTTGACACCAGCAGCTAGTTTGGAGGAATATGTCCTGCAGCAGCAGAGGACCATGTCCTCACTCTGTCTCCATGGCTTCCCTTGCTGGATGTTTGGTCCCAGCCAGCCACAAAGCCATCGTGGTGTGCTGCAAACACATGGGTTCCTATCACCCAGGGTCAGGGTGCATGTGCAGGATGGAAACAAGCATTTGGTACATGAAATATGGAATTGGTTGCCCTAGCTTGTTGTCCTTATTTCTTTGCATCCCAGAAAGCAATCTGTGGAGGGAGGATCAAGAAGAAAAGGTGGGGACTCTCAGAGGTGAGAGACTGGCTATACTTGGCAGTAGCAGACCTTGGTTTCCAGTGTCACTGGGAAAGTCCTGTTAAATTTTGCTCCTCGATGCGACCAGAAATATCTTTTTAAGATAGACTGCCCAGCAGCAGGGTGGGAAAAACCCCAGGAGTGGTCTAGTAGCAGCTGGTGGAGGGGAAGCAGGAAAGACATGAAGCTTGTGAGCACACGCTTGGCTTCACTGAGGTTTTACTCAGTTTAGCAGGCAGGTCTCTCAGACTTACTCACATCACTGAAAGAATAGCCAGGATTAGCAAAAGGCACTGCCTTTCACTCTGGAGTGTGTAGCAGAAGGTAAACTCAGAGTTTACCCACTTCATCCTGGAATACAAGCAGGAAGCTTCCTATTTTGTTTGTTTGTTTGTTTGTTCTGTTTTATTTTATTTTCAATTATAACTTCCCTGCCATTCCTAAATTGAAAGGGGCAAATGAACATTAACTTGGGACTCAGTTCTGACGTGCAAAAATCCTTTTTCTGAATACTGAATTCCATTGACTCCTACAAGAGGCTTGTTTTGGTCCTGTTCACTGTGATGGCAAAACCCTCCTGAAATTAGTACATGCCAGCCTGAAGCAAAAGTCAGCTCAGCACAGAGGAAATAATTTTATCTGAGTGGTACTAGGTATGGGCTTCAGTAACAGTTAAAGGAAAAATATGGTAACAACTTAAGAGTTCAACAACAAACAAGAGCAAGTCATTGACTTGTTGCAGTTAGTGTAACCCCCTTGAAGACGAGCACATGGGAGCTAAGAATCTGGCCCTCTATCCTATGGGCAGTCATGGATCAGATAACACAGATGTGTTAGATTAAGGACAGAACCTTATAAAATAAAGCACTGGCTGCACTAGGAAAGCTCTTTTTTTAAATCCATCCATGAAAACATTAGAAAACAGAACAAAAAAAGGCATAAGGCAAAGCAGAGAGGTAAATCAAAAGAAAAAGTTGATGTGCTCCTCTAGATTTACGCTCTTTAGACTTTTTTTTTTTTTATCTCATGCACCCAACTGCTTTAAGGGTCTATTCTCTTTGTGGTACATGCATGCACATAACTACCATTGATGTGGAGTCTCCAGGTGATTTGATGTGCATTCCACATAAGGCATGGTGTCAAGTATATGATCCACACACAAAAGAGCTGCCTGAGAACCACTCTTTGGGATATTTTTTTTTAAGATTCCTTTGCTCCACATCTAGATTTTAGCAGATCAGAGTGCCCAACCAAGCAGTGGAACTACCACTGCTACTCTTTTATCAGCTTTGATCTGTGTAAATCTGGGGGCTGGGGGGATGACGGGAGGAAAGTTTTCAAGTATGAGTGCAATCTTGCAAAATGCTGAATGTTTTGTAGGGTAATGCTAGGAAAGAAGTAAAGGGACTTCAGGATTTTTAGCAAATCAGAAGAGGAAAACAGGAGTCAAAATATGTGTTTGTGGAATAGACGAGTTGAAGAAATTATTTCACACATCACTTTATGATCTCATTCCGGCTGCCAAGTCCAGAGCAAGTCAGCTCTTCTGTCCACTGGATACGGCAAAACAGCTATGTAGGCAATTGCAATTAATGTGAGATACAGAGGTTCAGCAAAAATAGCAGATGGATATAACTACACCCAGTAGCTGATTTCACGTAGGTGTCAGTCACAACACTGTAAGTCAGGATGCACCAAGACTTGCTTCAAGGGTGGACTAAAGCTGTATATCGGGCCTGGAACTTTCTGTTCTGGTTTGATATTGTATCCCTCACCAGGAAAGTTGTTTTTTTCAGGGAAGGATTTTTTGTGCAGTAAAGTGGTTGGTGGGTTTTTCAGATTAAACTTCAGACCAGTGTTCCACATTGGTAATGCCTGACCTTCCTGTGTTTCACAGAGAAAGATCGACCAACAATCTTCATCCAGATTTTATTTCTCTCTCTCTCACACACACACATAGTCCAAGTGTCAAGTGTGAGCCAGTTTGAAATTGCTATAGGAAAACTTCTAAATTAGTGCTAATTTTATCATGTCAGCAGAATTACCCTGTTTTAAATGGAATGAAAACTTGGCCCTCTTGGAGCAACATTTATGTGTAAGTTATTTCAAGCTTTCCAAGCCTGCCTTGCTGTTTCTGTTGTTCTGCACTCCCAATTGTCCTGTTTGAGCAGAGAAGCAGGGTGGCTAGGAGGGATGCAGAGTTTGGAGAAAATTGGGGTGCAGGGTTTGAGGGAATGAAGGGAGGACACAGATACAAAGAGAGTTTGTGACAGGACTAGGATGGGCAGAGTAGAACTTTGTAAACAAAAAAATGAGGAAATTAATATGGATGTGCTGTAGGTTTGCTTTCACGGGGGAAGTGGAAAAGGGAAATGTAGATTGTAGGGATTTTTTTTTTATAAGGAAACTGAGCTGGAAAGAACTATGCATACGGTAATCATCCTCTGAGTAGATCTAGCTGCTGTCTGAAACAATTTTTCACTGAAAAAAGAACACTTGGATCAGCCAAAATCATCTTTTCAGTCAAATTCTTTCTAATTCAGAAGACATAAAAATATTTTTTTTCTATTCAAAACATTTGTCACTCTTCTTTAACATAAGAGAAACTAAAAAACTAAACTCTGTTTTAGGTTTGAACAAATTGCAGATTTTAATCTTTTTTGTGTGCTAGGAGAAATTTTAAATTAAAATTCCTCCTTCTCCTCTGAATCTTTGCAGGCAAAATATAAATTGTTTTCATAACACTCTTGAATCTTTCTCCTGCAGCATAACTTCCATGTCTGTGTGCATCTTTCATCATTCAAATAATTTAGGAGCACAACAGGTTTGAATTTCAGTGCTGCCATTGCTATAACGAAACCCCAGACGCGCTGTTAGGACAGTCCCTCTACCAGAGACCACACAGAGGCTGATGTTTTCAGATGCTGAAACAGAAAACACATTCCAAAGCCACCTTTTGCGATCTGACCCCGTACCTTACAGACTCTTAGAAAGACAAAAGTGCAAGCAGAGCCACCTACAGTATAATTTACAAAAGCCACAATGTGCCCTATGGGTTGCCAAAACACTTGGACTTGTTATCTATAAACACTGGCAGAGGTCGAGGGGCGCCTTCGGCTGTGACGGATGGACGAGGATGCCGAGATGTGGCTGGGGAATGGGACCACGTGATGGCAGAGACCAGGGAGGGGAGCTGCCGAGTGGGGAGAGAGGGGTGAACTATCCAGATGCTTGTTACCTGCTTCTCCATTTCCGTCTGCAGGACAGCTGTGCAGCTGGGCAAGCTTAATCCAAGCAAATAAAGAAGCAAAGAGAGAAGTTTCTGATCTAGCTATGTCAGGATCTAAAGAGTGCATGTGGATATGAACGACAGCATTTCCATAAACGTATTTCAAGTCGTGACTTTCCTATGTAAAGTACTGGGGCAGTGCCTCCTCAGACTGTTATGAGGCTTGGAAAATACGCATTATTTTGCCTTTTAGTTGCCCTGAAGGTCAAGGGCAATGACTTTTTCCACGTGTAAATGGTGTATAACTGTTTTGCTGCAGATCAGTGTGGAGGGGAAGAATCCAGACATAAATAATCTGTCAGCCCAGTTGCCTGGTATGAATTCAGACAAATATGTTTAACCAAACATGGATGCTTCAGAGGGTGTTCTTGTGGTTACTCCAACTGCTTTCATTATACTTTTATATTAACAGTGTGTCTGCTCCCCATGTGCAATAAAACAATTTCTGAGGCTCAGCCTCAGAACATGAGGCTCATTCATTGTCTTGGATAATAGCAGTGCTTGTTTGCACTGTTCTTATTGAAGTTTCTAAATATATTCATTCTAGGAGTGATTGTACATTACAGCAATTACAGACAAACCCTTCCAGACAGTTTGAAGACCAAAACTTTCTTTGTGTGGAAGTCCAAAGGCAATTCTTGGCATTACAGTTTAAGAGAAGCATTCCATCTCCCTGATGCAACAGCAGTAGCTTTCTGTGGCATGTTAAATAAAGCAATTTGCCCTGTAGGAGACTAATGCATGCAGAGTTGTTCTGAAAAAAAAATCGTACAGCTGCTCTGAAAGAAATTGCAACCTCCTCTTCAAACACATATAAAACTTCTTCTGGCACTGTTTTAACCGAAAGACACTAAGCATCTTTAACTTTTGCCTTTACCTTCTTGACATTTCATATATTGCTTCAAGACCAAGATGCTATAAAGACATAGGCGTGCTAATTACCAGCCAAATAGTTGCGTTTTAACCAAAAATAGTTGATAAAAATGGAATATGACAGTGCTTTCATAACACAGGCCAGAACACAGAAGTCAGTTCAAGCCAAAATCTTGATCTCATAGCAGTTCCCATTTGCAGAAAAGAATGAAATGAATAGACTTGAGGCTAGAAGTATAAAGACTTGAGTTCAGAAGGTCTAATAGTAATATTTTCCTATTTCAGGGAGTCTTAAATGTTAGGAAAATGATAAAAACCAAATGATTCTCTCCCTTCAGATATGCTATTAACAATATTTAAACAATTAATTAAGTTATTTACCTAACAAAATTGTGAATTATTTGCCTAGCTCAGTAAGTTGTGTGAGTATCAGAGTGGGATGATCAAATACGCTTAGACTTGAGTATCTCAGAGAAAGGTGGAATATTTCATCCTCAAAACCAATGAATATTTTTCTAGCATTTCGGGATCCTCAGTTTAGAAACACTAGGGACTTGATCCTAAAACATTATTAGCTGCTCACCCTAAATATATTTCCAGCAGCTGAGAGTTAGTCTGGAATCACATTCATAAGAAGATGAAGAGGACAATATTACTAAAAAAATAAGTGTATAGGAAGTAATTGTCAGGTGAGAGTTAGAACAAATGTGTCTTCAGGATAAGGTATGTGATTAAAATAAATACATCAAATATTACAGCTGCTCATTTGCATCTATAAATGCAGTTGTAACAAATTTTTTTTTCTGGACAAGTTTCTGCTCTAGAGGATAGAGAAAGATTTGAACAGAAAGCAAAGCAATTCTTTTAACAGCTGTGTTATAGTAATGAAACATAAGAACTGATTTCACCAGCCATCACACAAACTGTTCTTTTCAACTGTAAATGTGATGAGGTTTGCAAAATAGACAATGTTAATTCTTCCAAGACAATGCCAGGTTTACTAAGACAGGCCCAGAACATGTGGAAATTCCCCATTTTTAAGAACAAATTAAGCCCCTTAGGTTTGCCTACCATCAGAATGGATGCTAGCCTAAAAATTTGATTGAACAGCTAAACTGGGAAAACAATATTCTTAGAGGGGAAGGAGAGGTAGAAAAAATTGGCCAGAGCCTGATGCTTTCTGGAAGCAGCAAGTGGTAAGGCAGAGAAGCCTTTCCATAAGCCTTCAGCATGCAAAAGCATGGGCTTGCTTACACCGTACTGATGCTCTGACAAACACTTTTTTTAATGGAAGTTGATTTAAGGGTGGTTAGTTAAAGTCGGGTGATCATGAATTTGGGATTTCATGTGTCATACATGCTTTGGAAGGAATCAGTTCATGTCATCAGCCTGAGCCTCACATGCAGTTTGATGATACATGGCATCAGCTGACTGGAAACCCTATCACAGCAGTTGCAAGGCCCGATTAAACTGATTAACAATGAACATTGATGGAGTACTCTTCAATTAGTCCCCAAGAACTGCATCATGAAAACCTTTCATCATCTAGTGTTGAGCTTTTTGCATACGATCTGGGTTTAGATATAATGGTGACTCTTCAGAAAGCAAAAGAGAGTATTCAAAGAAAATGTTGTTCTGAAGTTGGAGGAAACAGCCTGGCTATTGTTTAGTCTCTGACCACACAAATACCTTGTGACAATTATGTCTTTTAAAACTGTAGTAGTCTCTCACTCTTTACATCTGAACAGCTCTCTAATAACAAATAACAAGCAACAAAAACTCACAACAGAATGTCAGCTTTCATTTGGAGTTGAGAGGAATTATAACATAGAGCAACAAAGTGATAAAATCAGTGAAACGGGAACTGTCCCGTTGTTTGTGTCAGTGCAAGCTGCCTGCACCATGGTCCTGTACGTCTGGCAAGGACCTTTCACAGCACTGCAGCAAAAACTCTGCAGCATGTCCCTGCCCACGCCAGGGGATTTGGACTAGATGATCCTTAAATGTCCCTTCCAACACAAACCATTCTATGATTCTATAACAAATAAACAATTTTCATGTTCAGAACCGTGGAAATAAATCAGGTCCCACCCTCAAAAGCAGCTTCTCTGAAAAACACGACTGCAAAAAGGTAGAAAAATCACTATTAGACAACTCTCACCAAAGAACCCAACCTTGCCTTTTTCCACCCAGAACATCTTAAAAAATGCAATAGCTGAAATGTGTGGGGTTTGGGAGCATTTTGCAATGTAATTAAAAATAGGTCAGGAGGAAAATAACAGCTTGCTGTCTTTAACAAATGATCACAATTAATCAACAAGAATGAAGCCTGACTCCTTAATAGCTGTGTTGGAATTATCCTCCTTTCTAGAGCAGGCTTGCAGATGTTAACAGAACAGCTCCCGATGTTTACGGGTTTGCTCGCATGAGAAACAGTTGTGGGATCCAGTCTTCTGCGGTTTAACATGATCCATCAGCTGACCACTTGTTCTGCTGCAAGGCAGATCATTGACACCATTACGATTTCATCCGTTGCCTCAAAGCCAATTTCCCTGCATATAAGCGCTTCATTCAGAGCTCAGAAAAAATACATTAGCGAAACAATATAGCGTACTGTACAACAAGGATTTTCCTGCACTGTAACTCTACAGCTCACCAGGCGAAAAACACTTCTTTTTATTCTGGTTCCCCAGGGTGCTACATGGAGACACCAGTCCTGAGACGGATTAACTGTGGCGCTTTCATCAAGAGGAACTTGTCTTCACTCTGACTTTGGAATAGAAAGGACGTGCTATTACTCTTCCACTTTGAAAGAGAAAAGCTTTCTACCTACATTCCTCGCTCGCTTCCACAGTTTAGCTCATAGGGATTAGAATTTGCTAGATATAGGATAAGCCTCTTTCAAAACACTCATTCAAGGAACGATGGAGAGAGCTTTCAGATGTCTTTACTGGGTGTTTATTAGTCTCAAATATAAGTAAATCAGAGTTAAATGATGAGCAGAATATTAAATTTTGACAAGGAATACATAAGAGTAGTCAGAATTTTTTTTTCCTCTGTGGTTTTTATATAGGATTTTCTGTTTGCTGTTCAAAACCAACCTTTTCTTATTCCACAGGTGATTTCACGGGTACTTTGATTTTGGGAACCTGACTGGATCCTTACCACAGAGAATAAAATTTCAGACAGCAGGTGCTTAATATCTCCTGTGTATGGAGGTTTCTGTAAGGCACCTCTGTAACTAGCTATGGAGTGTGCAGAAAGCCTGAATCACTACCCGTGTCAATCCGGCATCCCAGCCCTAGCCAGGAACAAGTGTGGTTTTGGGTCACTGGCTTCAAAGAAGGCTCAAAATGCTTAATCTTGGGTAACATTTGGTGTCACATGATGATTGTATAATGATCAACTTTGTAAACTCTCCCTGAGATCCAAGAAGAGAAGCAAGGCAATTTCTGGGTTTGATTTGGATTTCACCTAAAAGTGTTTCAAATCCTGCACAGATTTCAGCTGATTTCACTGTCAGTGAACAAGTCTTCATGAAGAGACATTGCCCACAGCTTCCTGTCCAATGGCAAGGTCAAACAGAGCCTAGTTTGCTCCGTGGGCTTTCAGACCAGTGTAACCAGTCACAAAAACACCAGGCTGGCCGTGAAAGAAGTAGCTAGGCTGATTTGGGGGCAGGTATTCTTTATGACTGATGCCTGACGACATTGCTTCTGAAAATGGTGACTTTAGGTTTAGACAAAACAGGCAGTTTAGCAAGGCAGCAGCATGGGGAAGACAGTCAGACCCCAGCTTTGCTCGTGCCGCTGCGTGAGCGAGCCAGGCTGGCCCCGCTGGTGCTGCTGCCAAGGACTCAGGTCATCCCGCACCGGAAGGACAGTCAGTCCCTGCAGGAAGGGCTGTCCCACACTGTGGGGGCACTGAAACCAGTTGTCCACACTAGCACAGAAATGCCTTTCCCACCTCCCCAGCTCTTCCCAACATCTGATGGCAGCAGACCAAACACCCCAAACACTACAGGAGAGCAGAGCTAAAGCATTTGTCAGTCCCAAGTCTTTGCAGAAGAAGGGAGTCTGTGAAAATATTGCATGATGCTTGCCAGTAGGCAGTATCTTCACTTTTTAGTAATCCCCTTTGTTTCTAGTTTACTCAGTGGGTAACACATCTGGAAAGGAACAGCAGGCAGAGACCTAATGCTTCCTCACCTTCCCAGTGCTGCCCACCCTGCTGTCAGGGAATGGGTTTGTGCAGCTCTGCCAGGAAGGGGATTAGGGAACCTGGCCTAGCAGAAGAAAATCCCATGGGAAGGGGGGTATTTTTCACCCCGGTGTGGTAGCCAGACTGCTTCTCCCCTCGTCTGCTTGGCTGGATGAGCATCTCCATGCGTGGGTAACAGTGGGAGCTGGAAATGCTCAGATGGGGAAGAAAAAGAAGTTAGGAGGTGGACTGTTTTCCTGAGTGTCGATGTAAATGCTTATCAAATGGCAGTGTCAGTCCTTTGAGTATATCTCTGGTGGTACAAAGCTCTTGGGGCAGGGGCTGGTGGCTCTCCTGTCCTGCTGTCCTGCAGCCTCCCAAGAACAGCTCTCTGTGCCTGCCCAACCAACCGGATCAGGGAACTGATCTGGCTGGAAAAAAAATACGTTGAAACACCCTGCAAAAAGCAACACATTTTTCTTTCCATCCAGAATCACTTCTCCTATCTGGCCGGCCGCACAGCTGCACAAACAGCTGCGCCAGCCAGGAGCGAGGGCTGCGGGGGCTGCGGGGCGGCAGCACCAGCGACGGAGGGGAAGCCCCTGCCTGAGCCCACCAGGTAGAGGGGTGCCCAGCGGCCCCTCGATGCGGCCGTGCTCGCTGGCCATCCAGCCAGCAGGGAGCTGGTTGTGCCGCTCTCCTCCCGCAGGTGGAGAGCGATGAGCGGTGAGGGGACGGCCGCTCTGCCGGGGGGGAGCCAGGTACTACGTGTTGGTGTGCTCCCCTGTTCTCCTCACTGCCCGCTCCTGGGCTGTCCTGGAAGACAGGCTGAGAGAGAGGGTGATGCTGATAAGGGGTAACAGGTAGGAGCAATGTGCGCTGTTTTGGGCCTGGAATTGAGGGAGAAGCTTGTTGAAAGATCCAGTTGAAACTTGAGGAGCATTTGGGTGGGAAGAGTTGGAACTTGAATAGATAATCATATCCAAATTTTGCTCCTCTAGGAAAAATAAAAGTCTTTGGGATCTTTAATAACTCTCACATGCCAACTGAACATGACCTTTGTGCCCGACGAAGCATGGCATCACCACCATCACACCCCACTGGCTGCTGGCTGGGGTGTTTCTTCAGCAACTGCTGGTGGAGAAGATGATCCAGCACTGAGTCATTTCTACCACTATGCTATGAATATAGAGCAGTTGTTCAATTAACTCATCACTAGGTTGACTCGGTATTTGAAATTGGACTAAACCAAATCAAAGCTGGAGGTGTAATTTAGACCACAATAACTGACACTGTGCTGCCCATCTGAAGCACGGGGAGGTCAGCCAGCAAGGATTCCTTCATGTAAAGATCATGAGATGCTGCCTCTGATGCTTTAAGTTGCACTTGCATTATATTCCTTCATATTTCTTAGGCGGACTCAAAACAACTGAAAGCTGAGGTTCCCATACCATCTACTGATAGCACCAGCTAGCTTTAAGAAAGACTCAAGGTGCAAACACCAGAGCTGCCAAGTCTGTCACTCAGGGAAAGAAAAAATAGTTTCATTTTCTGTTTTCAGGTTCTGGATGTTTGAACTTCTCTTTGTGACAAACTCTTTTTTTTTCATAAATTTTTCTTCACATGTTCAAGGAGCAAAATCTCCACAGAGTGATATTTACTGTTTTCACTCGAGTGGTACAAATTCCCTCGCCAAAGATGCACTAAGGTATTGTATTTAAAAGCCACACTCCTACTCAAAGCATGATACGTCCCTCATGATTTCAGTACCATCAGTAAGGTTTCTGACAGCACGCTGTACCACAATTGTTGAGTGGTTTTATGTGATTGTTGTCTCTGCTTACTTGTATAGCACCACAAGAATACAGGGACTAGCTGATGCTATGCAGTGGATTGGAAAAATATTCATAGAGGATGAAACAGAAGGTAATATAATTCAGCAGATACTGCCGCTATATGTTAAATAAGATGGACTCACCTGCTGGTGTGCTATGCAACGGGTCCTGCTGAAGCCACAGCACGGGCAGAAATCAATGTGTGATGTCCAATAACATTTACTGGGACACACCATTTCATTCGCTCACAATCCACAATACTGAATACAACTTTATTAACCCTGTAATTTTTTTCATGATTAGAAAATGTCTTCCTATTTCTTGTCAAGAGTATTTTATTAGTAGTACAATGACTAAAAACAAAACAAGGGACTCTTACAGATTTTGACGTCAATGACATATGTTTGTGCATATGTGTACATACACATACATCAAAAATAGTGGCTTAATTTTTTCTGTATCCACAGAATTCTCACATGCAGTGTATAGTAGACACTATTTTTTTGAGTGCTTCTGAATATACAGCTTTGTGCAGCAATTTTAAAGAATATTATCCCTGTAAAGGACACACATTCAACCAGGCACGAAGTAAAATATCATATTTTTCTTGCAAAGGAATTTCTCTGTCTTCAGTCATCTCATTGAGAGTCTCCCCAGTCTAATGAGAAATGCATTTGAAAAAATGACAAGATAATTAATACAAGATCAGTTTCTGTTTAACAGAAACATTTATTTGCATTGTATTATTATTATTATGAAACATTTACATGGTGTATGTACCATTTTGTATCATGTATAAAACATGATGAAAAAGAAGCAGCATACACAGATATTTTTTTTCCTGCTTTGCAGTTCTGGACCTTTATTAACTGTTTCAGTAGAAATATCACTCACTATATCACTTCCAGTTGCCAAGAACAGTGCATTAGAGTAAACATACAACCTATCCTGCTGTTAGAACATGCTCCCAAATGGTCATTTTTTTATGCGTAACTCTGAATTATTAACATTTTTCTCCTGTTGGTTTGGGGAGGACCATTTTATTCGATCTGTGCTGACACTCTACACTTTTTACAACAACAAAAGTTGTGCTAAAAGCTGAATTCCTTCCTTCAACTCATCAGCCGAGTGGTCTATTTTCAGATGATCTTAAACAACATAGAAGAACTAATGCTTTTAAAAAGCATCCATTTATTCTTCAATTTATCCAAGGCAACAAACTCTAAATTAAAACCTCTTAAAAATTAGTATACTTATAAGTGTGGCTCTGATAACGGACAAAATAGTTTGCAGCATATCAAAGATATTGGTTGTCTAAAATGAGCAATAAAAAGTATATAAGCATATCTGTATTTTTCCTGTAACTTACACTAGATAATTTCCTTAATAACTATATAGGTTTTAAAAGAGTTTGCTTTGATTCTTTTTTGTCTAGGAATTCAGAATGTATAAATATTGTAAAAACAGAAAGGAAATTCTTGGGGCTGATTTATCTACTGAAAAGAAGTCTACTTGTCTTAAAATATGGAAATGGCAGAGTATCATGGGGAACTTGTTTACTCTGTCCACTGGAAACTTCATTGAGCTATCTCTAAAGAGTCAAGAATAAAACCAGTCTTTTAAAGGCGCAGGTGCAAAACTAGAATCATTCGTTTTACAACAGCCGAACCAAGATGAGAATCTGGCCCCAGAGCCAGCAGGAATGCCATGTGATATCTGAATGGTAATTTTCTCTGTATGTGCCACAATAATGCCTCAGACTTGACCTTTGACTTTGTTGTCACCAAGTATTATCATATGTATAATTTGACCTTTCTCTGTTGTATGAATGCTTGGCCTTGAACTCCATCTAACCTTCTAGGAGCTGTAAAGATAATTTCTATACATTCGCAATAAGGTCTCTGGTTTGACCTATGACTCAAACGAACAATAATTTCTTAATATTCCCATTCCTCCTAAGACTATTTCCCGTAATAGTATAATAATAAGGCAGTAAAATGTCCTTCAGTGTGAACTCATGTTATTCTAAATTTTGAAGGTCTGTGCTTTAGGGCATTCACAGTTCATTACATTTCTGTGTTGTCAAAAGATACTATCAGGGCATCAAAAGTTTCTAGAATTTACGTAAAAATGAATTAAAGGACAAAAGTGACATTCTTTAACTGTGTCTATATGTAGACAAAACTAAAGACAATAATAAGCTTTAACTAGGGACAGTAAAACAAAAGCATATCTTAGCAATACCAGAAGACCTTTAATTATCCTGCCATTTCTGTTCAGCAATTTCAAAGCAGGAGAGCAAGAAATATACAAAAAAATTTCACCTTTGCCTTTTGAAAAAAGAAAATAGCGTGTTCCATCATTATTCAACCAAACAATGAATAATCATACATCATGGCATTCTGCAGCAAAATATAGTAATTTTGATTTTTCCAGAAAAAAAAAGTCTAGCAAAATTGTATACTGGAGCATTCAGTTCTTGTTGACGTAATTAATGAAATATTTGATTTTGCTGCACTGGTTTTGACACCTCACTAGACAATCAGTGCAAGAGTCCAGTCATAGTCCCGAACTCAATGATACCTCACAGGGCACACAGCTGATCTTGCAGTCTTCATTTGATACCAAAGGTGTAGTAACAGAAGACCAACTCTCCCAGCTAGTGTCCTACCAGGCTTCCCTCTGCTCCCTCAGCAGAGCTGAGTGGGTGTCACAGCACCCAGCACACAGCTGAGAAGCCAGCGGCTCTTCACAACTCTCCCCAGAAAGCTACGGACCAGCAGGCAGCCAGTCCTTGACCAGGGACTATTTGCAGTGATGCATTTTTAATTCACCCCATGATCCCACCTTTGCTATCCTACTGCAATCTTCAAGATTTCAGGAAGCTAATCAGAGAGTCTTCCATATTCTGAATATCTACAGGACTGATATCTCTCTTGTTTGCTGCTCCATCTGGTACCTTGGGACAAGGTGGTGGGAAATGGAAAGTATTAAAAAAAAATTTCAAGGTGCTTTAATACAGATTTGAGGTGATACCAGCTTTGTTAAGCTGGTAACAAGGCTATGGTTTGTGAAAGACTGGAAATTGTATAAGAAACACCAAATCTGAAAATCACCACATTCCCTGGAGTGCATGTGCCATACCTGGCTTGGAGGACGACGGACTTCTCCCTCCATTTGTAGCTAGGAAGGTGTTAAGTAGAGACTAACTTCTCAAATGAGCAGTCCCTAATACTCCACTCTACAATCTTAGAACTTCTTTAAGGTTTCTGCTCCAGTGGTACTCATTTTTAATAATGCTGGAATACAAGAAACATGAAAAATATTAAAAGTGTGCAAAGGAGTTGTGACTGTATTTAAAATGGATTCAGCCTGATGACATACAATGTGCGTGATGTGCAAGCCCTTTTTTCAGCTGCATAAGACTGCGAGATCACCCTTCCAACTACATGATTTTCCATCAGCACCTAAAACCACATTTCAAGCCAAATTTTGCTTAGAGTAGGATGTTAATGGGTGATTGTATTTGATGATTGAGCCCAGTATAGAAGTTTTCACTTTCCATGCAGCTCTACCCAAAACTTGAATACATTCAAACACTGACTGAAAATAGAAAGCTCTGGTTTGAAGGTCAATAATTCAGGAACTTAGTGCTGTACAAGTAGAACATAAAACATATATGCTTACATTGAAGGCTTGTGGGTAAAATAAATATGACAGCCACCACGGGGTGATTGAAATCAGTACAGTAAACAGCAGCTGAAGCACCAGCTGCCAGCCATTGCTCAGGCTTTGCTGGTGTCGCGGCAGAGAAGCGTTTTGAGGAGCATGAAGCGACTTTGGCAAGACCAGCTGCAGCCAGGATGTATATGAAAGGGCATGTGCAGCGATACTCCTGCACTCGCTTCAGTGCTATGACCTGGATCTACAGTCCTCACAGCGTCTTCTCTTTTAACTGGCCAGGAAATCCATACCTAAATATACTATGGAAAAGATTTTCCATGCACTCTTTTAGAAAGATTTTCTTCTTTTTTTTTCTCAAAACTGTACTTCTCAAAAATTACTTTGCATGGCTTTTACTCTCTACAGCTATTCACGCCAAGGCTCTTTTGTGAAAAGGAGAATCTTTTGTACTTGTTACTGGTAGTAGTGTTATGACCTGATCAATGCGGCTCTCCTCCTTATACAAATTGCTCCTTCCGAGCTATCTGTCTTGCTATCTTAGTTTTCTTCCCCACTGCAAAGGCTGGTGACACAAGACTCGCTCAGACACATCACTCGAGATTAATCAGAAGCTTCAGAGCGCAGAGAACAATGCAGGAGATAAAGCCCAAATTATTAATAGAATACGCAAACTGAGATTCTATTCAAAACCTTTATGCTGCTCTACTCTTTTGCTTTCAATTAGGGGGTTCATGTATTCTAGTCTCGGTGGCAAGGGCCACCCTCCATAGTCACTTGAAGGTCAGCTGCCGTAAGACAGAATAGAAGGTTGAAAACTGAATGATGAAGATGCCTGTAGCTAATCAGATCTCTCCTAAACATAACGTGTTTCTTTGGCAACAAGTAAATACTTTGGGTTCTTTAAGTTTAGGGAGAGATAGTATGGTTGGCCAAAAAAAACAGAACATTCAGAAAAGTTTGGCTCCAGACTGTATCTCTATCTTGAATAAGCAGATTAACAATCACTTATTCTAAACAGTTTTCCCAACAAGAGTGAGATTTGAATGCTTGGCTTGCTACAGATGTACTGGTCAGGAGAAATGAAATGCAGAAAACATCAAAGATGAAGCTTTTAAATTCCTGTTTTGTCAGCTCAGACCTTCCAGAAAAATGCAAAACTGACACTGTTATCCAATCTGAGCATTGAGACTTTCTCTAACTTCACAACTCCTTCCAGAAATATCCAGCAGCCTCCTCTCCCTGCTTAAAATACTCTTATTGTGTCCAAAGGGCCGGGTTTCTCACCACATCCAAGCCAAGGGGCGGCTGGGTCGGCTCAGCGACGTGGTGGGATCCAGGGCAATGGGGACGCACCACTTTGGGGCACAGGACGCACTCCTTCAGATCTTTGCACCAAGCCTCAGAGAACTTGCCTCCTTGAAGAGGGACTCGGGTAAAAGCCACCGGCGAGCTCAGCTTCTCACCCTCTTCCCGTACCTGAAGACTGTGCAACAAAATCAGTGTACCACAAGTGTCCTGTGCCAGTATATTGCTTTTCAGGCAGTAAAACTCTTAACGGCTTCTTGCATTGGTGATGCTGGGAAGACAAGGGGTTGTGCTGGCTGCATTTGCTTCCCCCTACTCTGCTGCCTGCGTGCATCCCAGCAGCACCCTCTTTAGCAATGGGGTCAGCTACCTTACACCCACCACGCGGTAAGGTGGGACAAAAGCATCTAATGAGGCTCAGATACAATAAGAAAAGGGTGGTAAAACAAAAGTTAAACAAGGAGAAGACAGAAAACAGTGAGAGCCGTCAGGGATCCAGTGAGGGTGGCAGTTCTGTGCTTCAGGCAGCAAGCAGATAAACGGTCAGCTGGCCAAAAATCCAACACTGCCATGGAAGGTGGTGGAGACACCGAAGCAGGAGCTGTGCTTTAACGGCTTTGGGGCTTAACGTTGGCTCTCTGCTGAAGGTGAGCAACCCCTTTGGCTATCAGACCAGTAGAAAAAATCCATTTTCCACTCTGGTCTTCTAGAGCTGTGCATGAGAAGTTTCTGCTCCATTTCACCTTATGGGAAGTCCCTTTTGCTCTAGAAACCCTTTTCCGGCTTCATAACCCAGCATTGTTAACAGCACCCTCACAGGCAAAAAGGCTCCTCATCCTGCCTATGAGGAGAAGTGAGGGTAAAGGCATTTCTTACTGCTGGCATTGTTACTAATATTCTTCTATTAATATTATGTTACTAATAATTTGTTATTATTTGATGATGTCATTAGAAGGCAGGTAGTTTTCAAAGGCAGAGGTTGCACCAGTCCCTACAGGTTTCTGTGGGGAGTTTGGCATCCATCTGACCCTTACAATGTTAGAACTCTCCACTAAAAATAATGAAAACAATACACAGCTCTTAGAGCATGAAGAAGTTATTTTTATTTTTAGTTTAACTCAAAGGAAAATAAGGAAAGGGGAAAGGAAGGGCAAGGGAGGGGGAACGGGAAGGGAAATGGGAAAGAGAAGGGGAAGGAGCAGGGGAAGGAAAAAAAGGAAAAGGAAAAGGTGAAAAAAGGAAAAGTTGGGCAGAGACATTTCCGAAATCCTAACACAACCTCTCCTCCCACCTCCTGCAAACTGCTTTCTTATGTGCTGGATCACGAAGTTTTCAAGGCTGGATTGGAGGCTGCTATAAAACAGTTTGCCTGACACAGAACCATATTTAAATTAGCAATGCCATAAACCGCACAGCAAGGGAGGGTCTGCTCGTGATTCAAGGACGTTGTCTTTTGTATAATTTTTCTAGTATCATAAATTTCTGTTCAAGCTCCTAGCAGAATAGCAAAGCTCCAAAATATATTCAATAGGTGTCTTTCATGAGATGTTATACATGGAACAAAATTACAGTATGTGGATCACTTTTATTTAAGATTAGCCTAATTTGTATATATGAAGCTCAACAGCATGATTTAAACCCAGTGATGATTTCAAACACAGTGTTACTTTTTACCTTTCTGAGACCTCTGTGCTTAGCTGGAGGGTGTTTACTGTGGCTGAGGTATTTTTCTAAACAGGGAGGCGGATTATTTAAACCCTTTTGGTATGGAAAACCCACAGTTTGTCCACCTCCAACAATCTCTTCTCTCCCTCAGTTGTCACAGCAACAACTTCAGCATTTGAAAGGAATCTACTTCAATAATCTAAGCCTCTGATCTTTGACAGGCTTATAGTGAAGGAACAGTTTGCTAATGCTGACATAAACATTTTGAAAACTTAGAGGTACAATTATTTCATTTTGTTTAGGAAGTCAGCACTACATGGTCAAGAGAACAGCATTCTGTAAAAATATTTACTCATGCTATTTCCTAGCGAGAAAAACAACTGCTGACTGTACAGCTGAACAGGAATTCCAGCCCTGTGGTTTAAGCAACAAGAATTTTTCTTTGTCTCCTGTTCATTTATAGCCTGTTTTTTCCCCCTTGTAATCCCATGACGATCTCTCAGATAATTCTAGGGTGCCTCAGCCCAATCTCTTTTTATTTTAAAAAGACAAAACCTAAAACCCCAGCCTGAATTAGACCCAATTGCAAGCGGATCGCCTGGCTATGCTGCTTGCAATGTAAAGTCAGAACTGCTTCTCAGCCAGCCAGCTGTGATGGAAGTTGTTCGCCTGTTTAGCAAACAAAAACACTGTTTTTGCTGGGAGGAGGGCAGAAAGCTGACGAGATGCCAAAGTTCCCCGGGCTGCGCTCAGCAAAGTAGCACCCGCTCCTTCCAGGCAAAGCAACAGCCGGAGCAGGCCACGAACCCCGGGCTGCACTTTGGAGTCAAAGCTACAGTTGCGCTGGGGAGACCATGGCTCTTGGAGCAATTTTCTACAGCAGTGCGAGGGCTCCAGTGGTCCTCGGGGGTGAAATCCATCATGCTGCATGCTGCACTCTATCAAGCGGGGCTCCGAGAAAGGGTCAAGTGGTCCGCTGCCATGCTGTTTGAGCTCATCAGAGACATATTTAATTTAATTAAGGTTGTCAGCACTATTGATTTTGGCAGTTTCAATTACCGTGCTGTTATGGTTTCTGGATCTACTGATCTGTGATGAGCCCTATCAGCACTGGCACACATTGAGGAAAAAGCCCTTTGTCTCCTTTAAAACCTGACACATCCTGCCATAGGCCATAACTTATTGCTTTTATCCAGCCCAGCTCCTCTTCTGTTCCTCATAATTAATTTCTCATTAGACAGCTCTTTATTGTTTAATTTGTGCAGTTTATAATCAAATTGGGCACATTAATTGTAGCTGAATTTAAGGCTAATGAAAAATAAAGGTTTTCAATAACTTACTCTTCAATTATTTCAGACAAGATAAAATAAAACACTTTAAGAGTTGTCAGCTTTTTAAATTATAAATTAGGTTGTTTAAAGAGCATGGGCATTTAGGAAGCAGTTATCACACATTTAGTAATTATAAATCCTATGCTGCAATACAATTATTAGGATATATTTACAATTCCTCTTAGTTTTTTTCCACCCTGTTGTTAGTTAACTGCATAACATCTAATTGTTCCTGGTTAAAAATAGCACAATATGAAGTCTCTGGGCCTGATTCCTCTTCTTCCACAGACTGAGCTGTAAATCAGAGGCATGTCTGAGGAAGTCCGTGTCCGTAACACTGGAACAGGAGAGGTGTCAGGGTAAGCGGAAGAGGACCCCATTTGGTAAAGATTTTATAATACGCTGATCCTTCTTCTAGGGAGCGTTGTAGGACTCAGCCTCTTTCCTTCAAGAAAACTGTAGTACGCAATTTACGTTTTACACACATTAAGACCAGGACACCAGCTAGAAAAAATCAGCACGTTCCTCCGGACGTAGATCATAATTTCTCCTATGATGCACATAATCTTCATTTTAGCAATGGGGTAGCCAAGGCAGAGAAGCAACTTATCTGAGAGGACACGTCAGAGCTGAGGCCAGACCGCTACAGAAGGGTTTGTTTGGCGTGTTTTTTTCAGTTTACAGTGAACAGGGAAGGGGAGGGAGGACGGGAAAGAAGATGGGATGAAAAATTCAGGTGGCACATACCTTCTTCCTTGCCAAGATGAAAAATGGGAAAACAGAGTTTCCTTCTTTGCTAAATGGCTGCATTCAATGCACAGAATTTCAGAGGTGAGCAAGAAAAGCAAAGAAACAACGGGCGAGTGTCACACCACCACTGAGAGGAAGGTCGGGGTGCTGTAGGTCAGTAGTCTGGATGCGAGGGAGAATTTGATGCTCTGTGTGCTTTAAGACACCCCCCTGCCTGCCCTTGCCCTGGTGTGTGAGATGCCGCAGTGTGTACTTCCCTGACATCTGAGGAGAGACTGGAAGCTGGGTATCCCTGTTCCTGGAAAAGCATACTCATTGCCTTGTAAGAGACTCATTCGCCCTCTCTTTCTTAAGCAGCAAGTCAGGTAACTCCAGTCGGACACAGAGAGCAAATCTGTTTTTTGGACTTGAGACCTTTATTCAAACATCCAACCTCAATGAGGGCTGGAAAGGATCTGAACCCGGTACTCCACCTCTTACCTGAGCGGTTTAGCCCCAGCACGCTCCCTCATGCTCCCACATACTCCATGTGGTATAAATCAACCACAGAGAGAAATGCAGAGCCGCTCTTCGGCCAGCGGTTAGGATGCTCACTGGCAGGCTGGGTGGCCAGTATCAGCATGTGCTAAAAAAAAATAGATTATGCTTGTGTTGTTCGAAGGGGATAAAAAACACCCACATCCTCACAAGGTCTGTTTTCTGCCCAAATCCTGTGTATAAAGAGAAGGAAAAGTCAGAGATTTTCTTGGGAGTACCCCAGTGCGCATGGAGGTTATTTTTTATTTCAGCTAAGAATATTAGTCCAAAATTCCTTGGTGGGGCCCCTACTCTTGTGGATTTGTAGGAATCTTCTAATTTATGTATTCCTTCCTGTCTGGAACGAAGAGCTCATCAATATTGCTAAATATTTCGGCACCATATATATTCTCTAGCTCAGAATTATTTAGGAGAAAGGGAGGAGATGGATGCTGTTTTCCCAAATACACACTCTACATGCATCTACTGTTGAATACGAGAACCTCCGCCTGCCCAGCTTTTTGGAAGGGGAAGAGAGCACACCTTCCTTCAACAAGGGTACAAGAAATGCTGGATGCAGGAGCTTTGTCAGTGGCACGCACAGCCAGGGAGCCAGGGAGCTGGGGAAGGGAGGAGGAGAGGAAATCAGTGTGCTGGTGGGAGAAGAGAGCTGCTGGAAACTCAGTGTCCGATAAGGACACGTGGGAACAGCAGGGGAAAAACAGCTCAGCAAACCCTGAGTAATGTGCGATAAGACAGCAGGACACACTTTGTCCTCGGCCCTGCTTGATGTTACCGATCCAGTGAAGAAAGCACAGGTGCACCTGGTGGGCACCACATGCAAAAGTCACACTCATAAGGCTGCTTGAATTTACTCTCCTTTAGCAACTTACTGTGCACAGCTCACTTCTGAGAGGGAGAACATACTGCCATTGTGCTCTTCCTTCACTTAACCTTAAATTCGTAGTTGTACTTCTTTCCGAAAACCACAGCCTACTCTTGCTAGTAACCAGTGTCATCCAAGTAGACAGGAGCAGCAAACCTTGCATGCAGTTTGCAGTTTGTCGTTACCTCTTTCTTCCACTGACAGCAGTTCAGTTAGTTTTGTGCCGTATCATCCACCGGACAACCAGATTCCTTAATTTCTAGCCTGCATCTAACTGTAAATAGGGCCTCCAGACATCCGTATATACACGGAGCAGGCATCTGAACCCTGTAAACCTCTCTCTCTTTTAATTTAAAAATAACAGAAAGATTTTTAAAAGGAAATTTATATTAAAAAATATTAATAATAATTGTTCCCAGGCAAAGTCACTTTCAGCCAAGTTTCAGCTGTGAGGAAACTTTTATTAGCCAAGAAATGAACTCATGAAATGAGAGGTTTATAATGGAAATAGTGAGAGACTGCAGCAGCACTGCTAACAGGTGCCACTGTTACAGCAGTGATAGGGTGAATAAGACTTTTAAAGATGCAATTGCTAGAGCTGCGCCCACCCATGCAGCTAAGGATCTATCAGAATTTCTGTTATGAACCTCTGTTTTAGGGGTTTGATACTTCAGTCATAAAAGCATACCTCAGGCTGAGAGGGAGAAAATAGAGACACAGCACTCCAGGGCAGCTGAAAATAGTAATTTAAAAAAGACATAAAATCCATATAATTGTTTTGAAAGATCTCTTTGGGATTTTGTAATTAAAAAACGTACACTTCTTTTACAATTAAATTTGGCAGATTATCCGTCAATAGCATTAACTAGGGAGCATTCTTTTTCAGTTTGTTGCATTTTAATTTAGAGCCCTTAGAAAGCCTGTAGCATTTTGTAAGCTTAAAACAATCTTCTAGCTCAATTAAGGGATAACAGAAATAAGCCAGGATTACCTATGTGTAATTACACAAAGTTGAGTCTAAGAAAACAATATGCTGTCACAGCCTTCTTGGGTAATTTGAGCAGTCTCCATAGGATCTCCAGAGGCAAGAAAAGGAAGATTCAAACTACAGCTTATAGCTGAGACTTACGGCAAGATAGTGAAAGACTCCCAAGTCCAATAAACCACAGAAGTTGATGGAAAGACACCTCCTGTTTTTCTGATCAATCTTTTAATAGTCTAAAAGTATATATTACAACATTGAACAAACACTGGACTGGGATACAAACAAGATTCAATTCTCAGCTCTGTTGCTCAGGTTTTCTTAATGCTGTTGATAATTTTGCTCCCACTGTCTTCCTCAAGTCCATCAATACACAGTACTGCAGTCCAGTTTGAGCTTAATTATATGTACCAGGCTGGTAGTAACTAAAAGCAACTCTATATACCCATACCTGAAGGCAGAAACTAGCATTTAGTACTTCCTTACCAAGGAGAAGTAGAGGCTTTCTATATATGGCAAATTAATCTTCAAACTGCTTTAAGAGGTGAAGACATCGCTATCACAACTATTTGAAAATATCGAAGTCAATCAAATACCCTATCACACTCCTGAAGGAACAGGAAAGTATGGCAAAAGAGTTCACTGGGGAGGAAAACAGCTTAGTCCTTCTTCCTATATTCTGAGTGGGACTGTCTAAACTCATGGCACTTTTTGACTAACAAAACTTGCAGCCACAATGATGTGCTAGCTGGACTTAGCTCTTTGTGCTTGGACATTGTATAGCTGGCTGAAATTCAACCTGTTTAGATTCAAGTTTTTACTCCCAAATCATTTACTCAAGTTTCAGTGTTTTCACTGTAATACGTATATGCAGCAGTGGATAATGCGATATACACCTTCACTGCTTAAGAAAATTGGCCATAAAACCAGTGCCAAACACTTTCTTCCATCAAGAACTACGGCAGGGAAAAGATTGACTCCATCTGCAATTACAATATTTCTTTTATTATAAACATCCAAACCTAGGTTTAAATGTATGTGAGTAAAAACACATACACATATGTACTGGTATATGCCATTGCAGTAACTCAAAACATACGTGTTTCTTAAAACCAGACAGGTAGAGGGTAACTATCCCCTTGTCACTGCCAGAGTTCCCTACCTGGACCAAGCCTACATATTTATTGGTAATAGACATGAAGTGGACCTGCCCTCAGCTGTATTTGATTAAACTTGGTATAAACAGCACCTTTCAATCCCAAGGTCCTTTACCAGCCTGGTGATAAGACATCGCTTCCTCAGTATACTATAGCAGTATATTATAGCCTGTGAGCTGGGTTAATTTACACCAGCTGAACTAGTCCTATATGGACTGGGCAGACACAACACCAAGACTCTGGGAGGCTCCTTGTGTGTTACAGAAATATTTGGCCTCCCCTTTAGAGCAACCTTTCCGCCCTCAGCACTGTGGAGACAGTATAAAGCATCTGAAGCTTGGGACCCAACATTTTCTCTTTGAACTTCTTCTATTTATTTTTCTATGCCTGAACTATTTGCTTATAAAACTAATATGGCCAGCAGAATAAAAATGAGCAGTGGCTCCTAGCTTTGTCTTTTGGGCTGCGTTTGACATGACGCTTTCTGTACACTCAGACAGGGAATGCACAAGGAGCACCGACAGCAAGCGTTTTGAAACTGAACACATATGCTACTTCTGTTCATTAGGGGCCAGAATCTATTTTCAGACCAGTGAGCGCAGATGTATATTTGTTTTATTTTGCTGCTTAATTTTAAGATACTTCTTGCCATTTCCATGACAGCAGGGTGTCGGAGAGGATGAGATTGCAAACTCAGAGGAATGACCCTTTCCATTCCTTCTGCCCTTATTTAGAAATGATGGCCTCCATTTCTTTTTTAACTTTTTTCTAATAGAAAAAACCTCTTTATTCTGTCCTTCAGGCAAGTTCACTGAGTCCACTGTATTTCAACAGGAGCTGAAGACATGGTTCTACTTACCCTCCCCCAAAAGGTCTCTATTAATTGTTTTCAAATGTTGGCAGCCATGTGAAACCTTGCCTAGCAAGTCTGGCTCCTTATATGATTTTTATTAAAATTCACTTTGCACACAAGGCACATGAGATTTATGGCTGAAACTAATAGGTTGGTTCTCACTAAGACATAAATCCATGGGCTGTTTATTGAGGTTCATGGACATTGAGAACGCAGGTAATTGTTACTGTGAGTGTTCAGCCTAAAAATAGTCAATCACGTCTCTAAGGAAATTTGTTTAACTAAACATACCACATAAGCTTCTGAAAAATTACTTTATCTGTGATGGTGAATGGAAGGACTGTGCAAGGTAACTTCTGTATCTCATCTGTACAATTTAATTTCATGTATAACACTTTTCAGATTTTCCTCTTACACAGTGTCTTGTATTATAAAAAGCAGAAGAGTAAAAAAGATCCCATTCATTTTCTTTCCACATGCCTGCTTTAGCCAGTCTCATTTTATAGATCAGAATTTCTGCTTTCCTGCGACTGACCCTTATGAACTCCAGCCGAGATTTTGTGAGTCCGGTTCCTCCTGGCTTGTTTGCAATCACAATCTGCTGCATGAACTCGGTCTGCAATTCTGATGGCAACTCATGAGGCGCAGCAGAGCCTGGGCTGGTCTTTTCTTCTTAGGGTCCAACCACACTGCCATGTGCAAACTATTGCCAGCTAGACTTGCAGGTGAGCCAGCTGTACTCTGGAAACCATTTAGATGTGTTAGCTCAGTACTGTGCCCAAGCAAATAAGTCCTGCTTCTCAACATTACGTTACCTTTCAGCAAGACCCAAACCTGTCTAAATGGCTTCCAGCTCACATCTGGTTTGCAGCATGTCAGCTCACAAGGGAGACAGAGACAGCTCGTGCCACCTGAGTGAATTTTCTACTCTGAGTTGAGCTGGCAGTGTGATACTGAAGAAAAGATACAGACAACTTTCCTGCTCCAGTGATTAGGTTACCCAAAACAGGCTCTGAGTAGAATCTGAGCTGACACAAGGCATCTTTTCTGGCCTTGAGTCACACTTGCAGAAGGATGTCAGTCACACACAGGTCCCATGTCATATTTGCCAGCCTCATGTTAATGTCTCAGGTATCCTGGGATGTCTCACACAGCCCTTGACATCTTTATTTATACACTCTACACCTCAGTAAAATATATCACGTGGCTCCTAAAACACAAATAAGAAGTCATCATTGCTTTTCTATCACTTTCTTACTGCAGTGAGCTTTTGGGATCAGATATATTTATAATTGTGGTCACATCAAAACCAGCCCAAACAGGTGAACGTTTCATTGACTGTCACACAAACATATGGTAAGGCCCAGACACCAAGGTTACTGAAGTCCCAAGGAGTTTTTGTGCGACGCAGAAGTGTGACACCAAAAAACTGTGTAGCTGCATCAGTGTTATTTTGGGTTCAAAATAACAAACCATTCTGACAGATGGAGCTTAGTAGCTTAGCACAGTGCTATACTAATACGGATACACTGCTTTAGCAATCTGAGGTAGAATCTCTGCATCACATCTGCCTGGAGGTAGACTGTGTCTCTTTTGCACCATGCTGCAAAATGCAAAGCAAACCAGCCCTACCAAACAAGGATAAAAGGGTGGAAGAGTGCCTACAGTGCAGCTCACTATATTTTTAGGTTGATACTTCATTCATTTTAAAAAGTTATGTAAATACTGAAATCTCCCAGACAGCTAAAGAAATACCTAAAATTCCACAAATTCTTTAGCAGATGAAGAATTAGCATGAATACAGACTTCATAATTCTGCAGGAGTTTTGGTACCTTTATGCCAATCATGTTTACCCTGGGTTTCTCACACATCCCAGTCCTGCTGTTTAGACACAAAGTAGACATTTTCTGAATAATTTCTTTCCTTCCCCCCCCCCCAGTTCTTCCTTATTGGCAAGCTGCTTCTTCTTCACTCCTTTTTACAGCATTTGCTTAGTAGTCTATTGGTTATCTAAATCTGTTAGGCTGTTGTTTGCTGATGAAGTCTCAACGTTCTTGTCTGATCTAGTGACTGGGTCGGCAAGGTTGTGTGTCCTGGGGACTTGGGGAACTGTATGGAGATGACCTCTGACACTCATCAAAGGCTCCACGGCACTGTTTGACTCCTATCAGTTTAATCAGCTGGCTCATTCCTGCTCCTTCACCATTCATGACGTTACTCGCATCCCTCGCTGCCTGCCTTTCAGAACATACAGCCCTGCTTACACGCTGCTCCTTCACACTGAGTTCGGCTCCTGTGCATGGGCCTCGTGCAGCGTGCCATTCATTCTCTACGTGACTCACATTTTACAGAAAACTTCCTGCGTGCTGAAAGGAAGGGCAACTCATAGGAAGATTTCTTTTATTTCAGAGACACAGAGGTCAATATTATTCCTGAAACTTTTGTAGCAGTTTAAGGTGATGCTTAAACTGTAAAATCCATGTCTCTATTACCCGTTTTCCAAGAATTAGAAGTGTTTTCAAAAAAAACACTAAAACTACAAACCAAATAACATTTCCTTGAAAATGTGATGAAAACTGCACAAAAACCACGATGGAAATCTTTCCACTTTTACCTAGTGAAAATAAGGGCAAAGAAATCTTTCCACAGAAATATTTCCACTGTTATCTAGTGAAAAAAAAAAAGAGCAAAGAAAAAAATTCTCAGTGTTAGTTAATTTAAAAAAAAAACAACCCATAAATATTTTTCCAATTTTCTTCTGCAGTATATTAAGGCAGCAATTTATCAGTAAAGCTAAAGAAGCTGTCCCAGATCCCTCACTGCTCCCTGGTTAGCTCCACATACAGGGAACACGTACTCTGGGTTACTTGATGCAGAGGGTATGAAACCTGGCTTTGTAACTTCTGCACATACCTCGTGGCTGCGTCTGCGCCTGTCAGTGCGGGACTTCAAACATCAAAGAAACAGAGACTGCACAAAAATTTAAAATGTGACAGCACTACTCCTTAAAGTCTGCTAGGGGCTTTGTACAGGAAAACTTCTCCTCTGTCGTATTTCTGCTAGATTACAACATAAAGACACATCGTGGATTACTTCATTTTATCCAGCTGTAAATCTCCTTCCAAAAAGCATCAGACTCTAAAACCTGACTGAGAAATAAGGCTATCCACAAACACTGCAGCCCCCTGATGAAGCAGCTTGTTCTCCTGTTAGATAAAGGACAAGTATTGTGTTCTTCTGTGTTTCAACCATGCAAGTGAAGAACAACTTGGAAACGGAATAACATTCCAAGTGAATTTCAATCAGGAAGCGGCCACTGCAACCACTGCTCTTTCAGACGCTGAGAGGTATCCCACAGTATATCATAAAAACCATCCACAGTACAATGGACTCCAAACAATGCCAGCAAGGCTCAGACACCTTGTCTGCAGTGAAAAGATTATAGTATAATGCTGTGTGGACATCGACACAGCAGCATGAATGCACTTAATTGAAGCAATATCAACTCAGCTAAAGCAATATTAGTTATGCTGACAATATTTGTCTGTGCAAAGAAATGCTTAAATAATCTTCATTGAATGCATTTTTTTACAACACAAGAGAGGTAGAAGATTATATAAATTACAGCAGTTAATAGCCTTTTGATTCATTGCTGAGTCTCTCGAAAACAGAGAGTCTGAAGTGGTTCCTGAGGTAGATAAATTCTGTTGTACAATGTGAGGATCAGCCTTGTAATCCTTCCTAAATCAACAGCTCTTTGCTCCCATTTGAGCTCAAAACCTGTCCTGGGAGAACAGGAAGAAAATAGTCTTTCACCCTAGAAAACCAAACTATTTCTAAGTATTTATTAATTTTTCCTGTAAATGATACTCATCAAGAAATCTTTGTTTTCTGTAATACTTTTCAGAGCTTTTTTCTTTTTTTCCTAATCTTTACTACTCACTCTAAATTCTGAAGCATCAACTTCGGCTAACAATCTCATTAGCAATTGAATTTGTCCCTCTACTCCGATATGCTTGGCAATGACCTGTTAGTATTCACTGTTAAGTTTCTTTCTGTTTACTGAATACTTTTAACAACTCAACCTTCACAAAATACACTATTTAAAGTATATGGGTTTATGTTTTCTTTAATAATGAACGTAAAGTATATAGAAGGCAAATATGAGGAAGTGTTACTTCATGTTTTTACGTTGATGCTTCAGCAAACTATCAAATTGCAAAATATACATGGTTGCAATGAAGTTCACTGTTGGTTTTTTAAACTTGTATTTCTGCGGTGTCAGCTCTTCAGCTCTTATGGATTACGAAACTTCTCAACACAGGAGGATCTACCTCTTTCTGTGTATTAGCTAAGTGGATATTTTCTGCCTTCTCATTCCCTCCCTTGAACTGATGGGATTTCTGCAATTCAAATCCTTGATGTGAAACATCAAAATAAATGGCATTCCATAGTGTGTTAAAGATTGGACTGACTACCTTGAAGGCTCAATATGATAAACCTCAATGTTTACTTAATAGTTTTTGTCAGTATACGTCAACATCACTGTTACACAGCAAGGAAGAGTAATTATATATTTGGGAAACTGACAGAAAACTGAAGCCTCAAACCAAAAGCAGAGGCATTAATGGAACAAGGGTCTGTCATGTTCCTGATTCTGACTCCGTCCTCTGATTCACCATGTCTTACGGAAGGAAGGAACGTTTTTCTACTTCTGTCATATATTTTAACTTAATAATATAGATTGAACCAATTCACCGTGATCATAGATGAGTTCCTCAAAACCTGCCTTAAAGCCACCTTTGTATTCTGTAGTACTTTTCCAGAAGTAGCTGGGTTGGGAACTCCTGGCTTTGTACACCTGCAATGCCGTGGAAATAAATGGGGTTCCTCCTGTTGAGCACAGCCTTGCAGCTGTGCAGAGCAGGTACAGAGAAAAGCAGGAGCGTGCAGAGAAGAGAAAAGAAAACAAGACCACCACAGACAGCAAGTATTCAGCTTTCTCTATGTGTCCCATTTTTTCCACTAGCGTATGAGTAAAGGACTAGAACTCCACCCTATACTGCCTTTTTAACTTTTAGTGTGCTTTTAAAAACACAGATGGAAATCAGTTACCTTGTCTACCTCTTTTACCTGGGGGAGAAGCCTCCTCCACCTGCACAACAGGCTAACCTCAGCTTTATTTAGTTAGTTAATTACTGCCAAAAAAGTTACATGATACAAACATACATACCTCAGTATAATATGCTACACAAAAAGAAATATTATACTTTAATAGCTCAATTAAAATTATATATAAATACCTTGGCTCTACCATCCATAGTTTACCTTTCTAATGGATATGGATTTCAATGGATTTTTCTATAAAATTGTAAACTCTTGAAAAAGAGGAAAGGCTTTTAAAAATTAATATTGTTTTGCATGGTTTTTAGGAACATTGCATTTGTGTGGGGATTTTGGTTCTGTTTCTATTAAAATACACAGTAGAAATGAATGGACTGCTTAAAAGTAAAGAATTTTCAAAAGACACTTGTGCTTTTGTTTTTATTGGGGATTGATGGCGGCTGCAGTCAGGCATAGTGCGCTTTTTTAAAAGGGCTTCAAATTAGAGAGATGATTCAGTAATATAATAATTACTTTTCATGTCCACTTTATTGATGCATCTCTGTTTATTAGAACACGACCTATATGTCAAGAAGTAATATTTTGTACCAGTGCTACAATACATAAGACTTCATAGAAAGTTCCCTTTGATCCAAACTGTATGTGCTTTGTATGTTAAAACAATTAACACGGAAGTACTTCATGAGATATATGAGTAGTTATAGTTCTACAGAGTGTCCGAGACACGAAGTCATTAAATGGTGCCATACAGCCTGCACAAAAGTCACAAACAAATCAACAATCTAGGAGGACATCTTCCAGAATAACAAGTATGAATTCTGGGGGTTGCCTACCAGTTTATTCAAATATAAGAAAATGGTACGTGTTAGTTGCTGTTTTTGTTTAGTGACCAAATAAAGCTTCCGTGACTGAAAGTCAGAAGCCATAGACAAATGATTTTATTAATGTACTGATAAGACCCCGATGATGGTGATAATAATGTGCTGCAAGTATCCACATGGGTCAATGGCACAGAGGCTATGGAGTTAATGCCTTCCTGGAAGCCACCTTGTTTGACTGTAGTGTGACGGGCTTAGTATTACAGTAACTGTGCTATACAGGACATCTTCTTTGAGAACAGTGAATAAACAAAACGGTTTGTTAAACAGGGAGAAACAGCTTTATGTGGCACCCTTCTTTGGATGCTGCATTAGCTATTATTTAGATAAACCATGGCCCCGTGTCAAGATACAGGAAAAAAATCTGTGAAGGGATCTTTGAGAGTTGTCTGCTTAGAAATGGGCCAGAGCCACTAACCCTGCTTTTAAGCCTTTGCTACAGCAGTTCTACACTTGGGCTTTTCAGATAAGTGGGACAAAATGTAGTGACACCTAGAATACTCTTGCTTGAAGCAGGTATAGTTGGCGTCTGGAAGTAAAGCTCCATCAGAAGCTTTCTTTCATCAGAATGGAGAGTCATTCAGTTCCTGGTGGGAACTCTTCTTGCTCACCCTAAAAGCAGACCAGATAGGACTTGGAGGTTCCTTTCAACCTGATCTAATATATTCTTTACAAGTAGGTACGCAGATAAATTCTCTTGACCAAGGGCTAAAAAGGGAATCAGTTTTGTTTCGCAGAGACTTGGTGTAGCATTTGCTATACCGGCACTATTTTGGAATAAACTTCAGGAATGCTAGCTAACAACTGTGGCAAATACTGATGCTTGGGACACAGGGGAAGAAAGGGGGACAGAATCTGAGAATGTTAAAGTCATCTAATTAAATTTCTAATCCAGGTTTACATAATTAAGCAATAATGACTATGGGGAAGGGCATTTCCTGGCAGTTAATGACTGGCTGGAGGATTTGAGGTCTTGAGGTAAAGCCAAGTGTTCTTAACACTGTCAGTCATTAATTGCCAGGAAATGCCCAACTCAGGAGGTTATTACTGCTGTTATAAACCAAGAATAGAAAAATATAAAGAAAAAAGACAGTAATTACCTTTTTAAAGTGTTGAAAGCTGAGCACCGAACTGCCTGTGACTATGGAGACTGAGTTTTATTTATAGTATCAGTCCTTTGCTAGCATTTAAAGACTGCCCCAGTACCCAAAGGAGGGCAGGAGTTAGTTCTCAGGGCTCCATTAGGTATATAATTGGTAATTCAGAACATCAGCTCTGTGCCACGGGCCACATAACATCTGCAGACATCAAGAGTATCACAAAACTTTACAACACTGATTACAAAATACTGGCAGCCACTCAAAACATTTTATAGTTACACATACCTTCAGAAAGCTTTTCCAGTAGTTCCTGCTTTGATCTACGGAGTGTGTGTCTCTAAATAGGATCTTTGTAATGTCACATTGTGCTGTTTCCTAGAAGTTGAGAACATAGGGACCAGATATTTAAAACTGATTAATGCCATGGATCTACTCAGCCAGACTATCATCACTAACCAATTTTACAATTGTGTCACTATTGATATCATTGGAACATCTCCTGATTTACACCAGTTAGCATAACGAAGGAATTCAACCCATAGTGTGTAACAAATGCAAAGCCCAAAACCTTCTTCTTACCTTCTTTCATGCCTCTGAAAGAAATCATTCAATAGCTGATTCCTACAGCAGCTAAAAATAAAAGTAATATTTGTTCCTTTTAATGTTCATTGCCTAAAAGATTCTGTTGCTTTTTATGGGATACTATATTTGAAATTTGACCAATGCTTCAATGGATACTGTCTTCCAAATGAATTGGTCAAAAACTAAATTTCTACCACTTGATTCATGTGGAACTATAATTAAAAAAAAAAAAAAGGGTCCAATAAAGGACTTAGGTACCTAAATCAGAATAGAAGCAGGACTGAGATGTCTGACAACAAAGTTGTAATCCAAAAAAATTACTGCTTCATTTCCACATCCTGTTAAAATAACTGCTTGACAAATTTACAGATTCTGGTTCTGTGTACATGCAGGGCTTCATCTTGTAGATATTCTCACAGCAGATGAACCAGACATCAGTAGAACATCATTTTAAAACAAAACAAGATGAGGATAGGTGGTTTCCACTCCCACCTCTGCTCTCCTCCACCTTGTATAGCAGCCTAGTAGTATGAGTACCTAGCCAGGAATATAAGTACTATGCAACATCAAACGCTGAACCTAGGTCTCTCTAATCCCTGCTGAGCGCCCAAACCATTATTACAGGGTGAAGAATCCTTTTGTGCTTGATTCCAGCCCCATTAATCTTGCATCCTTTGCTGATTGGAGCAGAGATCAAGAGGGGTACTTGCCTTACTTCCTTTGGCCACATATGAAAACAGATGCCTGGGCTTTCAGAACCAAAACATGCTCTTATCTCAGGACTAATTTTTGAAACGTGGATCTTCAATCACCTCTCAGATGCAAGCATAGAATTTTACACATAGTAAAATTAATATACTTAGCATAGGTTTTAGACTTCAGGGAAGGGTGAAAACAATGCTTCCCTCTTCTCGCTTCTCCATCACCTCACAGTTTTCCTTTAGTGTACCATCCATTCAGAGGTCGAACCACACAACTAGCTGTAGGCAGATGTGATCTTGCTTTGCCTGTTCTGCGAGATGGCTGGATTGGAGCCAGATGATGTCTCGAAGGTGTATAAGTTCAAGCACTGTGCCATGCTGCTGTGGCTGTGCAGCTCCTTGAATGAAGTGACACTGAGCAGCCAGAGTCAACTAATGGCAAAGAGAATAGATCTTCAGTCTGATGACGAAAGTAGGAGCTGCCTAACTCTCCCCAGAGTCTTTACAGGCAGCTTACATTCTAAATACATGAAATCTGGACTCCATCCTGGGCATTAAACACCTAAAATTTAGAGGCTTAAATACCTTCATTAGGTTTAGGTGACACTAAATGCCAATAAAATCTCCTACACTTTTCAAACTACTCCTCAACCTATTCGTCCAGACAGATGGTGCAGTATATTCACTGTAAGGTCAGTCCATTAGAAGCTGGGCAGTTCTTCCCAATTCCTGAGTTCAGTGCCTCAGCCTTGCAAAATTAAAAATTTTACTCAGAGCTGACATTTCTCCTAACCTGGTGCATGAGCCAATGATGTACTGGATGGTTTACCAGGAGAGATACCTGTTACAGCCGATGCAAGGACACAGCAGAGGCTTCAGCGACGTGCTGTGGTGAGGAACGCTTTGGGATGGGATTCTGTTTTGAACATGATGCTGTGGCTTCTATCTGGCTCAGGGGTCTCACGTGGCAGACACAGCTGGCTAGCAGATGTGGCAGATCAACCTTATCTCGTATAAGAAGTTGTGGAGTAGTGAAGAGGCTGTGGTGCTGCCCTGCGAATACATAAGACACAGGCCTAGATGGGGAAGAGAGGGAGGTGAAGATAGAGTCATTGGCTTTGTCCCAGGAGAATCAGTATGTCTGCGCTTGCAGGAGGGGGGAAAGAAAGGGTGATCTTTTTCCTCAGGTCAGTGTAAACTCTTGGCCTTTGGGTCACAGTGTCAAGTTTTTCTTTTACATTATTAAAGCATGATCGTTTCCAGATTGCTTGCTGAAGTATAATCCATAAATTTTTTTCTCTTTTTTCTTACAGAGCATGTAAGAGAACTACACCATTTCATAGGATAATTTTATCTCCCATAGTTCAATAGTTATATCCTTTCCTCTTGACTAGAAAACAATCTATCCTACACCTAAATATCAAAAATGCTTCGGTACAGATAATTTTCCTAGCTGATGCTTTCACTGGTTCACTCTGGATTCTTTCACCATCTCCTTCTTCTCTGTTTCATAAAATACAGAAAGTGAAGTATAACTAGAATACTGGAACATACTCCTATTCTTGCAAACACTGCTATACAATCTATTTTGTAGACATGTTTAGGGACACAGCATTGCTGTAGAATTCATTGCTCACAAGAATTAACACTACCCCATGTGTTCACCAAAGCAACTAGTCAACAATGTGTTTTTACCTGGTTTTACCCCAGTACTTCTTCCAACCGTCCAATGCAGTAGCGAATGCCAAAAAACATTTGAGGAGCTCATGGCCAAAAGCAGTACGGCTGCAGCCATATGCGTCCTCTCATAAGAAACAAGAAGGAAAGACTGGACTTGGTGTTTTCCCACTCAAATCAGGAATGTCAGACTGTCAGCAATGATCCCACACTCTTTGCAGACTCCAGATTCGCTGGCACACATCAGGTAGTCTGTTTCACGTCCTTTTGGAAAACTTCTGCAAAAAGACAGATGTTTTATTAGTTTTTGTACATATTTAGATTAGTTTAGCTGCGCTGCCTAGATTGGAGAACCAAACGTAATGTTATTTTCAAGTGAGTGTATAAGGTGTATGCAAAGGACTAAGGAGAACTTTCAACGAGCCTTAAAACAAAAGATGCTTATATACAGAAACAACCAGAAAGTTGTAAATGAGCTCTTCCCTGCTTTGCAGGCTTGGGGATTGGCAACACATGGCTCCTTTGCACTCTAATTTTGAAGAAGCAAGCATTCGGATACATGCTGGAGTTCACTCAGTATGACTGTTAGATTTACTACGAACCCTGGAGATTGTTACAGATTCTGTATTTTTCTAGTAAATCTTTTAAAAGTAAAAAATTATAAGAAACTGAAAATATCTTAGGAAATTGGCTTTGTGCTGTTATGACACTTTCTTATGCTTATTCATGGGGGAAAAATAGTGCAATATTGCAAAATCTGACTAATTTAAGATCTGCTATATACAGGTAGAGCACATTATCTCATAGCCTAAGGGTCAGCGTGTTTCTCAGCACTTGCAATAAGCTTTACCATTTTATAACTATTTGGATGCCCATCATGAACTTTTTAAGCAAAGGTAAGCCTGGTAACAATCATAACTGTACAGAGCAGTAGAGATTATCCTCGAGCTTGGCCCAACAGCTAAAAAAGTGCTTTTTCTCTAAAGCTATTATAAGTTAATTACTTCTAAAAGGAAGAAACTTCAACATTCAAGCGACTTTGTATATTAATGAGCTTTTTCATTAGAGAATTTCTACATGTCTGGGTCCCTAAATACGGTCATTACAGGCAGAGTGAATGGAGATACGTCGATGGATATTGTGGCCTGTAGGTTGCCTACAACTGAATTGAAATTTCACAACCTCTCTAGCCTGGTTGCATATGTAGGCTTTGGCAGACCTCCGAGTTTTGTGTTAGCTAGAAAAGATAAACATAAAAATTGAGAAGCTAGAATTTTGCTTTCACAAGGTTTTCAGTGTATTCACATCATGATTGCCCAGAAAGTCCTCCAAATTAAAACAAAATACTTGAAAGAAAATGCTAGAAAAAAAAAATTATGTTGGTGAAAATTTAATATAAAAATAAGTAATTTTGTTCTTTTTAGTTTTGACTTTTCAGATATTTATTATATAGTACTGCGTAAAAAAGAAATAAAGTATTTTCATGACCAAAGCGTTTAATATCTTTGCTCAAGAACTGTTGAAGTGGTTCCCTTCAGTATTTTCAGACTTTCCTAATTTTCTTTTCTGGAAACAAATGTTAAATGAACACAGTTTTGTAAAAATTTCTGTTTAACAAATGTATATAAATGTGAATGAGCATTTTGATTTAAAAATTCTTAAGTGCTTTCAAAAAAAAGGATTTTTTTTTCAATCTACCTTTTATTTTATAGAGGAAATGCTTTCATACTGGATAATTTTTTTTCATACTTTTACCCTTTCACCAGTGTGAAAAAAAATAGATATTTTTAATGAAATGTTTTTCCACAGAAGTGAGCATCTTTCAGAAAAATATGTTTTAGTCCAAAACACGTAAAATATTTGCCCAAACCATACACTTTAATGAAAATTTTTATGTGGTGGAAAAGCCATCTTCTATTTGAAAACAAAAATAAAAATACTTTATGACAGATTACCAAATTATGGATCAGCAGTAAATTAAAGAATACAAATGGTTTTGGGTTTTCATGTGTTTGTGATAAAAGGACAGACTCAAAAGTAAGGGTTTACTTGGAATTCCTAAAACGCACTTTGAGGAGAGCATTAATTCACCAGCTGATTATTAGATATCAGGGAGCCAACATTAGAGTCACAAAGTGAAAGAGTGGATATCTGTTCTTATTTTCTGCCAGCATAATGCACTATTATTACAAAGCCAAATACAAAGTTGTATTTTCCTGATATTTAGATCTCACTATAATTCATTTATGGGGGACTACCATCACACTACAAAGTCGAATGGGCCTCACCACATAAAAGAAAGAATCTGTAGTGCTCATCAGAGCTTAACGTAAACCTGCAAAGGAGTCTGCTGCTCAAGATGTGATTGGTAGCATGGACCTTACTGTTTATTTATCATAAGATTGGGACGCATAACCATTCCTCAGCTAAAAATCTTGAAGTTGTTGTCTGCTGAAAATAGAAGAAATGATGCTCATGCTGAAGCACAAGTACAGTAAATCCAAAGGCCACTGAAAGAATGCAGTGGGCTTTGGAACCCGTCTCCAAAACCCAGATGGAGTCTAAGTCACTTACCTCTTGCACATCTCCTCACATTCAGTTTCACAGGTCAATGCACTGATCAGTTGTGCCCTGTCTTCTGCTTGTGCTGCATAATACTGTGCAAGGCTCATGTTTGACAGCTGCAAAGGCTGTGGTGGAGCTCAGCAAAATTGTCAGAGCTTTCTTGAAAGGTCTGACTTGCTTGTGATGGGATCTCCCGTGATATGGCACAGCTTCTTCATAGTCTCAGCGTTCTTCTGTACTGCATGCTGCTGGATCTCTGCTTTGTGTCCCAACTCACGAGTTCAATAGCTTTGGAAAGGAACTCCCAGTTGAAAAAGAGAATTTGGAGATATCCTTTTTTACTCTGAGAGCAGGAAAATGTACAGAGGGCCAAAACATAGTCTGACATAATGCATCCAGCAGAAAATGAATAGGAAGTGCTCATGTTTGTGTTTAAACGGAAACATCCAGCACACGGAGGCTATTCTTCTAACATTAAAAAAATCACTCTTTCAGGTACATCATGAAGTATAATGAAGTAAATTGTAGCTAGTAACTCACAAAAAATTCCTTACCAGATCATTTCTACCAGTATTTTTGGACACGTTACTAAACAATCAGCAACAGGCAGCATTCTGATCATATGAACTCAAGTTTTCTCAGAGAATATCTTCTTTAAGGATTAAAACCGTCTCTTCAGCACAAGTGGCTAGTTTTAACGACTTTGTGTTTTCATCCTATGATAATCAATCTACAGTCAGGCATTTTTTGGTATTCCATATAACGGTTAAAGTTTATCACTTCACACCCCCTCAAAAGAAACAGAGAAACCAACCGAAAAAAAGCAAAACAAAATAGAAGTTGGACAATAATTCCTGGTACCTCTCCAACTCTGGATACTATCTACAAACAGAATAATATCTGTTGCTTTTCTGAACCTTTTCTGTGGAGGCTTCTCACTCCTATGTTCTGCAACTCTTCTGTGAAAGTCAGGGTTCCCAAGCCGCAGGACGCAGCTCCGCAAGAGGAGGATGTTGTTCATGCAGCTGAACGCTTCCTTCTGAACTCATGCACGTGCGGCGCCAAGCCAAAAGAAGATGCCATTACCAATACTAAAGCAGCCCTAGTACAATGTGAAACTAAGGTGAAACTCATGAGGAAACACAGGCCACCATTTCAGCGGCGTGAAGCTGGTGAAAGCCAGCACTGCTGCTAACCCTGCTGTTCTCACTGCAGAGCATCCCCCTTCCCTTGCCCTGGCAGGCCATTCCATGCCTTTGTCATTCCTTCCATTGTGCCAGCACGAGAGTTTGTACAGCTGAACGATGACTCAGAGTGGGGAAATGATCCAACTGAAAATTAATTTTTTTTCTGGCTCTGTTACTTCTACCCTCTCTCAATTCTAGTTCACTGTGTGGCTACAAGAATATTTGTTCCAGTAAAAGGAAAGTCTCAGCAAAAAGAAAGAAACAAGTACTACTGCACTTGAAGTGCTGGATTTTATTAACTGAAAATGATCCTATGGAGCTGTAGAAGGCTACTCCCAACTACAAAACTAACTTGCATGGCAAGCTGCTCCAAGTCTCTCTTCCCAATCTCAGTCTGTTTAGACTATGTGTTCTTCAAAGCAAAAATGTTTTGCTTATTATATACTCATGTAATTAATTTCTAGCCCAGGTTACGGAACTATGGTAATAAAAAAAAAAAAAAGTAGAAATAATGATTTCTGAGGGCAAAAGCAGTTTACCTAAGGGATTCACATTAGCTAGTGGAAATACAAAGCAATCTTTGCCTCATGCAGTATTACCCTTTAATGAAAACTGCAGAACATGATATTCTGTTTATCAGTGAGATCAAATTTCATCACAAAGTCAAGAAACTCATGTGACAGACATCTGCCTAATAAAACAATTTGCATTATACATGATCTCTTTAAAATCATCATTATATTTGACATTTGAAATGCTACAGATTTTGTTTTCTTGTTCAGAAGTTAAAATTATCTAAACATTTTTATCTGCATTTTAAATTTTTAGCCTATCTGGGTATACATTTAGTCATAAAACTATTAAAACTGTTCTTTGGTGCGATCTGGGTGGGAGGAAGAGGGAGATATAGTTTTCAGATTGTTTTTGCAGCCTTTATATCAGCGTATCAGAGCAGTGTGAATGGATTATACCCGAGACAAGGAAGTTGCTCCACACATGAAGAAGTTTTAACAAGGGGTTCCTAGCACCTCCTGTGGATCCTCTCTGACACTTCATCACCTTAGAGACTTCAGTGGGGGCTGTTAATGCTCAAGGCTTCACTTCGGCACCAAGACTTTTCCTTGGGTCTGTTTCTGTTTCTCTTTTCTACAAACTAGGCTGATGGAGAAACATAGTGATAGCTAATTTTCCCCTTGAAAATGCAAAAGTTTATTTATTCTAGCTTTTTCTCCATACTTTTCTGGTTACTGGTGTACATTTCACAAAAGGGAGGATCTCTGCATATTAGCAGATGGTTTCCCTGGTGATGGAGACACATTTCAACCAGCATCCCTACCCTCATGACTACTGATGGAGTTAAGAAGAGACAGCATTAGCAGGAAATGTCGCTGCAGGACAAACCAAGGAGAGAACACTGTTCTCTCACTTTCCTTGTAGAAAGTAGTAACAGTGCTGAGTATGACGTAAATTCTATAAGTAAGAGAAGATGCCTTTCTTCAGGGAGCCTGTAGGCTATACTTTTTATCCTATATCCAAGTGCTGATGCTTTTCAAAAATCATTTTTTTTGCTAGTGTCCCAGTAGGAGTTTAAGAAGTCAGTTACAGCCAATTGTACTTTCTCCTTTCTCTCAAAAGGGGATAAAGCTTTCAAATGATTTGAATAAACTGTGATTACATCTTCATTTGTCAGTAATGGGATTACCACGCTGATAAAAGAGACTTCAGACAAACATACTTGTTTAAGATTGGTGTAAATTACCCAAGAGGGTCAGGAAAATCCTTGGGACTCCTTAGGGCCCACCCCTCCCTCTTTGAAAGCTGGCTGGCACCAAGAGCCCTGAATAGGCTGGGACCAGCTGACCATTCCCTGCTGGGGGTTGTGGCTGTTTCCCTGCACACTTGTTCACTGAACTGGAAAATACAATTATACACATCCAAGCTCACAGTTAGTTTTTCAACTATAGCTAACAAGCTAAAGATTTTTCAACTAATTGATTTTATCTCTGGATGAAGAAGATGTCATAAATCTCAGTCAGCTAATAATGATTAAGAGATAAAGGCAACCTGAGAAAAATATAAGTGCTGCTGTTGTTAAATGCTGATGGACTCCATGGTGAGATAATCTTTTTAACATGGTGACCCATCCCACATACAAAATGTTTGTCCAAAGATCCATTTGTGAAAGAGAACAAATGGGGAAATCTGAAAGCAAGCAAAAAAGATATGAGTGAGAAATGAAATGCAAATTCAAATCCTGTTAGGGCTAAAGAAAAAGAAAGTCTTGAAAATAATCCCACTTTGAGTCTCTATAATCAATTGCATATTACAATACGGAGAGATTGCTCAGGAGGGTTCTAAACCTCTGTAGAGAGCAAGCATAGGGATTAGTTAACTCTATAGTTGTCTTCAACTTTATGAGGTCTTGATTCTGCCATCCATACACTTTTTCAGTCGGTTTTACTTGTATTGCCATCAACACCTTGTTCAGCTAAATACTACCCAGAAACGTATGGCCTGCAAAGCCAGATGTTTATATTGGAAACTGAGAAATATAATTTGAGTATGTGGGTTAATCTAGTGGGGAATAACTTCACTGAAGTGAACTGAACTACATCACAATTACATATGCAAAACTCAGGGAAAAAAAGGAAAGAAAAACTATGGTTTGGACAATTGCTATATATAATATGCATCTTTGAGTAACTAGCCAAAAAATGCATTGTGGTGAGATTGGTCAAAGATTTGCTCATGGCACTTTTTACATCTGACATCTTTCCTTAAATCCATTACAATTCCTTGTGGGAATTCATCGAAGTAGTCAAAATTTCCGAGTAGAATTAAGCAAAGCTTTTGTTTTGCTGTTGTCACGTTGCAGGTTATAATATAATAAACTTCTTATTAAGGTGTAGCATTTGAAGAATGTTTCATTCTGGTGAAAAGAAAGTCTGGGGTGAACATTTTCTCGCTTTGAAACTTCTCTCAAAGATTCAGAACCCTCTGGAGAAAGGATTTACATTACTTTGACCTCACACTTAAAAGCACAACATATCTGTAGATTAATATACTAAATGTGTAAAACTCTAGCTAGGTTTTGCTGACTAGGAGAAATTTATCTCCTTCCTAAAGGTTTAATTCAAGGATTGTGTTACATGTATGCATAAGAAACAAAAGCCATTATCTCTTTCTCCAAAGACCCCTGCAAAGTTCCTATAGTTAGAACCTTAATTTGAATATTAGTTTGGACTTGTCATAGATTAAACCCTGTTGTTGCTGAACATTCTTCATTTCCAGTGAAGTGAAGTGATTGACTTTTGGGCAGCTTATTTGCAATCCTGATGGAGGAGCCTGTATTTTAAGAAAAAAGAGAGGGTTGATATTATGACAGTTTTTGTATTTGTTATTCAGGAAATTATTCATCATGCCAAGATACAAGCAAAACTAAATGAATGAAGACCTTGTCCCAAAGATCCCACTATCTAGCAAGGCAGGATTCAACAACTAGCTAAAATAACTAATGAGGAGCAGCATGAGTAAAATAAATCTCTTAAGACTCTCCTGAGGATTTCTTTTGTTATCACTCATCAGTTTCCCTATGATCCTGCCCGAAGAAGCAAGTTTTGAGGAGCCAGTGGCTTTATGGAGCAGTTCAACGTGCTCTGTGCATAAACAATGGTATGGAAGAAAAGAAGCACATGGATTACTGAGAGGGGGTTGAGCTGCCAACAGTGCTGATCATTAACTCATGTAATAAAGTTGCGTGTAACACATCGGAGGAGAAGAAGGATTCAAAGAGAGAGACAATATGATCAGAATGTCACGGTAAATGTATTTACAGTTATAAGGAAACTATCTGGATAGATACGCAAGAATGATGTGGACACCAAGGAAGGCATAGATGAGAAGATTACAGCTGTCATGTTCTTCTGGTTGGCTTTGGAAGAAGAAAAGTCAAGAAGAGAAAGCATAATAGCAGGTTTTTTGATATGGGAAAGATGAAAAATTGAAGTCAAGAATGGATTTACAGAAAAGAGGTGGAATCACAGTTGACATCCATTTTTATAGTGACAACTATAATACAGTAGTCACGATCTGTGACAACAAAGGAGGAGAAAGGAAAAGAAGACCCCTTGCCATGCTCACAAGCATTAACAACTTGACAAGTGACAGGTTTTAATATATCATATTTAAATGGACAGATACATAGGCTCAGTACAGATGAAAGGTGATAGAAGATATTGGCGAAAGTAACAGACAAAAAATAAAACCAGATTTTGAGTGTTTACCACAGGAAGGGTGGTAGAAACCGCATAAAAGGATGAGGTTGTAGAATCGAAATTTTAAGAGAAAGGGAAACAAAACACTGGTGGATTGTATAAAAAATAAACCACCTGCTTAAAGAAAAACAATAACATTGCAGAAGACAAGAGTAGAAAGATATAGAGTAGAAAAGGAATTACTTGTAACTGAAGGAAGGAGTGAGTCTGACAGAAAAGTAGTATAAAGGGTATTGACAATGGCTCAGTAAGAAGGTGAGAGCCAGGCAAACAGTGAGTTGGCAGGAAAATCAATTAGCAAGTGTTCAATAACACAACAAGCCAAGTTATAAAATAAGGCAATATAACTGTTGCAAGGATTACCAAGAAACAGCAGCAGTGAGCTACTGACCCAGTAGGTGAAAGAAGCAGAGGCTTCTTGAACAGTGGAATCTAGAGCTCGAGTTTTCAAATGATGTCAGAACTTGTGGGTGCCAGTAGTGATCCAAAGTCGTGATGCAAACAGAAGGTGGTCTCCTCCCCAAAACTTTCTTATCCCTCATGTTAGTAGTCCTGCTTGATGTCTGCCTTTGATTCTAAGAACTAAAATTACTCTCTGTAACTACTTGAAAGGAGGTTGTAGTGAGGCAGGTGCTGGTCTCTGCTCCCGGTAACTAGTGACAGGACGAGAGGCAATGGCCTCAAGTTGCATCGGGGGAGGTATAGATTGGATAGCAGGAAAAATTTCTTTACTGAAGGAGTGGTCAGGAATTGGAATAGGCTGCCCAGGGAGGTGGTTGAGTCACCATCCCTGGAGGTGTTCAGAAAACATGTAGATGTGGCACCTTGGGACATGGTTTAGTACACATGGTGATGTTGGGTTGACGGTTGGACTCGATGATCTTAGAGGTCTTCTCCAACCTTTATGATTCTATGCTTCTAAGTTGTCAAAGAAATCTCCTTTACTATTCAAGCCACTCTTCTTCCCTTCATCACACCTTTTCTAATCTCTTCAGTATCAAGAGAAAAGCACCAAGAAAGTATTAACCTGATGATCTTTGAATCCAGTAGATACAAGTCCTAAAATCAACTCGTTTTCTTAGACTGTTCTTCCATTAGGTACATGCTATTTATATAAATTTGTATTTTTATATTTTTTCCCCTTCCTGTTGGGCATTTCTTTTCCCATTGACAATTGAGCTATATCCTTCCGAAAAAATCAGCAATCACTTGCTGGAGAGAGGATTAACCAGGTTTTTGAAGCCTGTAGTTTAAGATGCACTATTTTATAGGAGTAGTTAATCATAGATCATCATGGTGTCATGTTAGAAGAGACACTAAGAACATCAACTATACAGAGAATTTCTTTTAAGCATCTATACAATGGCCTGATTTTCATATGTACAGAACACCCAGCAGCTTCTTAATAATAACTTAAATAAATTATTACAAGCTGCAGAACACTAAAATCTTTTGGAAATTCTATCCTAAGCAATAACGTTAAAGTGTTAAAAGCCTAAGACTCATGGTTTTCAATTAGACTTCTACTCCTAATTCCTTTGTGTGCTTTTAGAAATCCTATTCACAGACACTTTGATAAAAAATATTGGCCTCGATTCTCAAATGTATTTCTAAGTTCTTGTGATTTCAAAGTGAGTTAGGCACAAAAAACCTTTGGAGGATTAGGTACTTGGTATATATGAGCAGCCCAAGTCAAAGTTACACCAGGCTTTACAGAGAAAACACAGACTTTAAAGCTTGAGAACTGATACAGATCACAGCAAGTAGTAGCAGCGTACTTTGTGTGAAGCTGCACTTAATAATGAGACACCGTAACAGCTGCAATTTCTGGGTAATTTGAAAGTGTAACATCAAAGCATCAAACACAACATCCATTGTGGAGAGGGATATATTGAACAGAAAAAGTAGTAAATGCCTTATGAAGCACACAGGTTGGGAACAACTGCACATTACCTCTCCAAAAGCAGTAGGATATCTTACAAGCATTTTTGAATGTGAGTTGGAAATGGCAGGTATGGCCACTCAATGAAGGGCAGTAACATAATCTTTGCTTTTTCATTCAGCTATTTCTCACAGTTTAAAGGACTTCTCAGACTTCATCTGTTCTCTGTGGGGAATGAAATGCTGTCCCTGAAGATGTAAAACACTGGATCTAACGCCTTACTCTCTTATACAAGTTTTCAGTGACTTCTATTAAAACTGTTTGGATGATCCCTGTCATTAAAATCTGCAAGAATAGCAGTAAATTTCCCTATTTAAAATTTATGGAACTAAAGTGGAGGGACGCAAAGTCAGACGTCTCGTATCATAACAAAGACTCTGTGGTACAGCAGGAATCAGTATCCAAGCCTCCAAATGCAAGATGAGTGCTCTAATCCCATGAGACTTAACTATTCCACAAGACCAAGATACAAGCAGGCAGCATGCATGTCTCCCATCAGATGGTGGGACTTACATCCATTAGATAGCCCACATGTCTCTGATTTTGTTGCAGAACTGTCTATACTGTCAAATGATCATATTTGTCCCTGTCATCAAGCCACAGCAAAGGCATACTTTTGCATCAGTCATGCCATCACCTGTCATATGACTCTGGATGCCTCCCTGAGGCCATCAAATGTAAAGTGTTGTAACTGAGCACATCTGTATCATTCAGGCACTCTTCAGTCCATGAACCACTGCACGTACAAAGAGTACTGTGACTTGATCTGAGCCAACACACAAGGACATGGCTGCAGTTTGTCAGATTATCATACTTCTTGCTATGTGTATAGGACACAGTCACGAAAAATGGTGTCAGGAAGAGTTTTAACACTGATTCACAATCACTTACTCACCCCCTGCCTAAGTCTAAGAGGCTTTCAGGAAAGAAGACAGTGAGGAATAAAAAACCTGCCCCACAGGTTGTTGAAAGTCTGTCTGTGCCCCAGTCATTGGAACACTGCTGTTTCTCTCAGTTTGGTGAAGTTTCCCTTTGTTGAAATACATGAATATAAAACAGAATGAAGATCTCTATGACAGAAGGAAATGCTTTCACAAACCTTCAGCTTTTGGTACAAACATAAACAAATTGTAGAAGTGGCTGTGTGGCTTTACAGGAACTACTACATCTACATGATACAGTTAGACTTGATGATCTTAGAGGTCTTATCCAACCTTAACAATTCTGCTCTACGATTTCACACAGCATGAATTGGTTCAGATTTAATGGGATCTAAAACTAGAATCTAGTCCAAGTTTTCAATTTCAAATGATACTCAGTTTTGAATTCAGAACAAAGTACTTTGCAGAACTCAGATGTAAACATCAAGTAGTTTGTTAATAAGTTTGTCATCATAAAGCCAATGACAGGAAAGTCTTCAAGGGAAGTGACTTTCCAGTTAGAATTAGACATCGTCCTAGCGGATGTTAGGAACAGAGGTTTTCATTCAGAAAAACGTTTCAGAATGAGAGGATCTAGTCTAACTTGGGAAACAAGTTCTCTTAGAGAGGAAGAACAAACAAAGTGAAGTGATCCCAATAGAAGACAGCTAGCCACCAGCCAAGTTAGGGAAGAGAAAAAGAGTGAAATTCAGTATCTTTGCACAATGGGAATGTAGCCAAGGCTTGTTTTTAGTGTCTGTTAAAATATACATATTTTAGTCTATTAGGTTTCTTTGTTCCACATCCTTTGTCCCCTAGTTATATATACCTTATCACTAGACTTTCTCATCTGTAAACATCAAGGTCATCCTGACACCAAGCCTAGATGGTCTATAAGATGTAAATTTGCTTTGGCTAAGAGAATACTTGTGGCTGGGTCATGTGATATTGCCCTTTCCTTTTATTTGGAATCTTTCGGATTAGAGAGTGATGGCCTTAAAAACTCACACAATACTCTGCAAATTAGTCCATCTGTCTATCAGTCATTCAATTGCTTCTTCAGCCCACTGTGGTGATTGTGAAAAGGACAGTACTCCCTGGGGTGACCTTTGACAAGGAGTTTGCCAAATGAGTCTTTTCATAGGATGTTTGAAAGGAATCAGTATTTTTTTTCTAAAATCTTTTGCTTCAATTTAGGATAAACTTTCTCTGAAAAAATTCCATTTCAATTTAAAATATCCTTGCATCTATATATGCACAAGTACTGTACATACGTGACTGCAAGAATGTGTTAACATTTTTAACCATAATACATATGAATCTATGTATTTCTCTGGAAGCCTATTATATTTTGTATGATGAAAGACAGATCCAAATCCACAAACTATTTAAACAAGGACAAGATGAACAACTGTGGTCAAATAAAATATAAAGAAAATATCACAGTTTGAAACCCTTTCTGAGAAGTAAACCATGGAACTGGAAGAAAGTTTAACTTCAGATGTTTTTATTGACCAGCTCCTTAAAGTGGAATGCTTCAATGTACTCCTAAAACTGCCCCTTCGCAATGGGAGTAGAACACACTGATTTGCATCTTTTGGATCTACGTTGGCTTTGTGTTTCCAGATATGTTTTCCCACCCTTATATGACCCCCCATTGCAAAATGTTATGCCAGTGAAAGGAAAAAGAAGAATAGAATATGAATCAAAGCTCAGGTTTTGGACATTGAGTACGGTGATTAAACTTCTCTAGACTCAGTTACTGCTTCAAGAAATAATATTCCAAATGCCATTCAAATTTATTTTAAGCTGTCTGCAGAAATCAGGATGAAGACCACAGCTTTTAAATTGCAGGGGTAAAGGCAGGCTTAAGAATTTAGAAAAGAGTGGCCTGAAACTAATCGGGCACCTGCAGGTCTGATCACTTTGGATGTCTTGGCTGGGCTTTAGAAGCCTTCCCAAACATTCCTTGCCAAGAGTTATCACTACCCTTCTTGCACAAAGCTACCATATTGTTCCATAATACTCAAAAGGTAGCATTTCTTACCTGTCTTGTAATTTGATAGTTATTGAATTTAACCTTGATCAAGTTTAAAGCGCCAGATTCTCTGAATTATATACAAAAATTAAATGAAAAAAGTCACTAAGCTCATTTTTAGAAGCAAGGAGTTAAAACTAGTATTATCTGTACCTTAAGCATAAACACAGGTCAAAAGGCAATGCAAAAGTGTTTGCAAGTACATGTGTGGGAGAAATAACATAAAAGAGAGATACATTGAAAAGGTGTGAGACTCAGAGCAGATTGACCAAAGAAGATGAGAGAAGAGACAAGAAGAATATTCCAGATGAAACCACAGAGATAGTGCAAAAATATGGAAGAACTTTTTAGCCAGAGGCTGGATTAAAGAGGTTTGGAGCTATCCGTGAAGAATTTGTCTCGCCTTTGATTTTTTCTGTGCTTAGGGAAACAGGGCTTTGTGCATTGTAAATGAGCAGGATTGCATCAGAGATGCCAGACTCAGTTATCACTCCCCCTAATGAAAACAGTTTGTGAAGCTCTGCACTTTGGCTAACTGCTCTGTTCAAAGAACAGTAACAATACTGATGCTAACCTGATGCTGTGTTGATTCTTTATCTGGGAAAGGAATTACAAATAATGTCATGTGGCAGATGGATGTATCAGAAAAATAGTAGGGACAAAAAGGTGACTGCATGCTACATTAGAAGTTTGATAAAATATGAGGAGCCTGCCTTTTGATTTTTTTGCAAATGTGAATTTCCACAGCATTTAAATTATGCATGTTTCATGAAGAAATTAAATGAAGCCCTGTGATTTCAGCAAGTTGCTGCCTGGATTTTCTCCCCTTGCAGGAGTAAAGTTTTTTCAAATGCGTGAACTGAGAGTAATGTTTCTCAGCTGAGCCCAGCTGTAGAAACTTGACAACTGTAAAGAGTAAGGGGTTTTTTCCACTTGCTGTGGTGGTCTGCTACTGCTGTCACTGATGATCGCTGGTTTGGAGTATTGTCTCTGACAAAGAAGATGATAGTGACACATTGTTTATATTTCTGCAGACAATCACTCTACAGTTAATCAACATCACAGGCCTCTGAAATAATAAACAAGAAATTCTATTGCTTGAAGAGGCAATCTTCATGTTCACAACAGAAATCGCTGCCCTCTGGATCTAGGTTCTTGTACTTGGAAGAGGAAAAAAATGTAGATTAGGCATTAAACAGAATATGTTGCTACTCAGAAAACCCTATATGTCAATATTACTGTTCTACCTGCAAATAATTCATTAAATAATTCCTTAGTAGTGGAAGCTGACTGCTATGTAGAACCACTGAGTAGGCACAGTCTGGAACTTTACACTGCCTTGGCTGGACCTCAGCAGAGCTTCAAACCTGAGTTTCTTGGAGAGATGTTGTATAATCAAAGGTACTCTTTGTAACCATAGTTTCAGAAGGCAATATAAAGGTAGACTGCTAATTATCCTTTAATCCCATGTATTGCTAAGATAGTATATTATCCCTTACCACCACAGTCCCAGCCTTACTTGTGACCACTCATTTTAGCAAATATTTTTTAAAAGCAAGACTATGCCTCTCACAACTGATTAACATGTTTGTTGATAACTAATAAGTAAACCTACAGGTAGCCTCCAATTTAACAAAATGTAACTGCATACACCCAATATTGTTACTCTTTTTGTAATTTAAATGAGAATCTCAAGAGAAGTTCAGCTGATTACCAAGATCTGAATCTTGGAAATTCCCTTAAACTGTTCAGGTTTCTTAAAAGATGGTTCCAGACAAAATGCAAATCACATGTTTGACATCAGTCTGTGCCATAAAATGTAATTTATAAGCATTGAAACAATACATGTGAAAAACGATGAGCTGCCAGGTAGCAATGGGCTACTCTGTGCTGCACAAGATCTGCCAGGAGACAACACCACTCGACATTCTACAAATGAAGGTAACAAGGTGGAAATTTGGAACAAAAATGGGAAACAAATTCATGTCATGTGCTTGAACCACACTGGTGGCTAGTAGGCATCCCTTTTTCATCACTTATTATGTTAGACAGTTCAGCAAATATCTAGTCATAATATTAGAGTAAGTTATTGATATAGTCACAAGATAGGGAGAATAAAATGTTTAACACCTGCTCCGAATAAATCTCTGGAATGTCATATTTGAAGGACTGGTGGAACAGAAATGAAGTTCTAGTTTCTATTTCACATTGCAAACAACAGAATGTTGGAAAAACAAAGCAACACAGAGGAAACAAAAATTTATATTTTAATTCTTTATTCATGGCTGAATATATGCTTATGTTCAGACCGTAGTTCCCAATAATTTGATATTATATCTGCATGTCTTCAAAACTTTGGGGGTTAAGATCTCAGGATTTCAAGTTAAACAGCAAGAACACCAAGAGAGAGTTTTTCAGCAGGACAGTGAATTATCTGTGAACATCTGTTGCAAAACCTACATTTAAAACAGAGGTAAGTGTTGCCAGACAAAGTTATGGGCCTTCACTTACAGAGATGAACACTTTTAGCATTATCTTAATTCTTCAACAGAGATAATAAACTACTCACAAAGTTAGATACCAAAGAAGGAAATTCATAGCACCTAACAACTAACTTGTCAGTAGAAAATGATACACTGTTGTGCATGAAAGCTGTCCTAGATTTAAGGACATGAATTAAGTGGCTAGATAGAGTTTGATGGACTTGATGGATAAAAGGTATATAAATCATCCCTGTGAATCTGAATGGTTGGTTGCTCTTTTCTTAGAAAACATGGGAGAGATGCCTATCTACTTACAGTCTCCTTGCAGCTGAACAGTTTCTGCAGGAAACAGGTAACATCAGTAACTAGGCACAGCTAAGCCTGAGCTAAGTATGGCATGTCTGTCTCACAGCTACAGGTAAGTTTGGGATGAGCACACCTTCTGCTGCTTCCTGGTGAAGGTGGGAACTACAAAGAAGGGTACATAAACCTTATGTTGTCAAAGAAAGAAACAGACAGTCTAACTGTAGCAGTGGTGAGGACATGCTAAAAAATTGGGAATATTTGGTTCTGGGCCTTTTCTCAGTACTTTCTAACCATTAAGAGGCAGTTAAATATTAAAACAAATGTTTGAATCAAAGACAGGCTGAGAGTCGTCAAAGTCTTGAGTACTTTGCTTATCAGTCCCAAGCTTCTGGGCTATTACACAAAGGTGGAGATCAGTATTGTCCCCATCCCAGTGTTTTTGAATAAAAATTATTCTGGCAGTTGTGTTCTAGACAGCTTTGTATTCAACACTAGTTTCACTCATCGAGCGTATTTACCAGCTCAAATACTTCAAGATTTAGTGTCAGGCTTCTTGATTTGTGAATTCTCAACTCTCTTTAAACAGGAGGTGACTGAGCCAGGTATTTCAGTATTTAAAACACATTTATAGTCACAACCCCCCATGAACTAAAGCAAAACATTATCTGCCTGTGAGACACCTATGGTTCGTGGTTGATAGGCGTGAGCTCTTTTGCCAAATATTTTAAGCTCACTGAAAATGAGGTAACTCCAGTCTGAAAGCTGTGAATCTATTGCAGTGCTGTGGTATACTCAAAATAATAGACCTTAAAAGAAAAAAACCTTCAAGAAGATCACACTTCCTCTCTTTAATGGCTTTGGTTTTCTATATTGAATAGAACAGATTCAGTAAACCAGCAAAGACAGAGTTAGTCTAGAAGCTTATGTTCATCAAGTGTTCAACTGATAGAAGACAAAGAAGCAAGTACACTCAAATTCTGTGTATGAGCAAAGATCCACTTCTTATCATTCCATGATACTTGGGGGCCAATGTCTGCTCTAAATACTCCCTATACAGAGTCCAAGGCCAACACAATCAAGAGCCCTTAACTTAGACACTTGAGACATGATGCTATGTAGCTGTTATTGATAAGAAACAAAACAGCAGAAGAGTGGGGCCAAGGATAGCTGAAGCAGATGACAGGCCAAGCCACTATCCTTCTCTAAATAATATTTCTTGGCCACTATGAGAAGTTTCTACAAATAGACAAAAAATTGTCCACCCATCTTCATATTATAAAGTTTTTCTGCGGCTCTGTCTTGTGCAGCCATCTAAGGAATCAAGTTTCTTTCCCATGAGCAATCTGTCTACATTATCACTCGCAGCACAATGGCCAGCTGGAAACAGCAAACAAAGAGGGGATAAAACTAATTCAGGTTTGTCCTGCCTCCCAAACAAATAATACTAAGAAACTTCTTCTGCAGAAAAGCAGAAAGAGATTATGACACTTGTTTACTTTCTCCCTCTCCTTCACTTTTCTAAGAACAAGCCATTGATCAAGGGTGAAATAATGATGACATTTATTACGGTCTGGTGCATGTGAAACAGGTAGGGTTGCAAAGAGGAACAACTTCCCTTGCACAAAACTTTTATGGCAGGAAGAGTCTAACCTGTGACTCTTATCTGGCTGAGAATCAGAAAGTAAACTGAGACTGAGTCAGCTTTTTCTTCAGCTTTAACAACTGTTTTATTTGTCCCAGTAAGATCTCTTAATCTCAAGAAAGACAATTTCTGGCAGAAATTGTGGGTGAATCACAGTTTTGAGAAGATGCTGGTGCAGGGCTGCATTTTTGTGGTATACGCTGGGGAAGTGGTGCAGAGATGGGTGCAGTTAAGCTTCCACTTCATCACCACACTCGGAGCTCGAAGGAAGGAACAGATATAAACTATATTGCAGGCACTGAGAATTCTTGCTTTCCCAAGTTTGTGGGTGAGGATAACTTTCATAAACAGACCACACACTGTCAAGCAAGATGTGTCTAACCCCAGATTTATCTTCACATGCTTTCTGCAAAGAAATATTTATTCAGAAAAATGGCACCTATTTCAAAAGATTGGTCAACACTGTTGGAAATGCAGAATACCTGCTTATGTTCATGTGTGCATTCTGCTAGGGAGCATAAGCTACTGCTAACCAAGCGGGTGTAGCAGAGTATAATGACATGCAAAGATAGTAGCTTGAAAGGTTTGCACAGCAACATTAGCAATATTAGCCACATCAGCACCTAAGTCAGTAAAGATCTTCCAGAGTGTGCTGGTTTCAGCTGGGATAGAGTTAATTTTCTTGCCAGTAGCTGCTGTGTTTTGGATTTAGTTTGAGAATAATGTTGACAATACACTGATATTTTTAGTCACTGTGAAGAAGTCAAGAACTTTTCTCAGTTTCCTATGTTCAGCTAATGAGCAGGTGTTCAGGAGCTGGGAGGGAGCAGAGCCAGGCAGCCAGCACAAGCTGGCCGATGGAAATATTCCATACCATGGACATCACGCATAGTTCATGAATGGCAATTGGCTGGGGGGCAGGAATCCTCTTTTTCTATGAGTTCAATCTTTTCTGTGAATTCAACCTCTTTTCCATGAGTTTGAACTTATTCATGAGTTCGGTGAAATCCATGAAATCCACAAGCACTGAGAAACCCACAGGTTCTGCAATTGCTGCTCAGGGGCTGGCTACGCAATCAGTCTTTGGGCAGTGAGAAAAATTGTATTATGTATAGCTTGTTTTTCATATTATTATTATTGCTATTACTATTATTATTATTATTATTATTAGCTTTATTGTCCTATCAAACTGTCTTTATCACCATCCATGAGTTTTACTTCTTGTCCATTCTCCTCCTCATCCCACTGGAGGGGGGGAGTAGTGAGTGAGTGGCTGCGTAGTCCGAGTTGCCAGCTGTCGGGTTAAACCAAGACACACAGCAAAGCTACTTTCTTTCAAACTCTATGCTACCCTGCTTTCAGCCAGAAGGCTAGCTCAGCCAGAGCTAAGTTAGGAGAAAGAGGAGCAAGGGAGGAGGATATGGAAGCAGTGTTCTGTCCTTGCACCAGGCTTCACTGCAGAGCCTAAGAAAACTGACTCTATCACTTTCATCCATCATACTCCATCACATTCCCATACAGCATTGTATTGAAATAAGGAGCTACTAAGAATAAAGTCTCTGTAGCCTTCAGTTCATAAACCCAGGATGTATGAGTTTGTGCCCAAAGAAAGCAATCCAAGTTCAGCTACTAGAAGTTTAATTGAGATGGAAATGGTACATTTAATTCTCCAGGGTAATGGATGTGTAAACAGAATGTAGTGCTTCCCGCAACTGAAACATTTGGATTTAAACCAGAAGGTTAAGATTGCCTGAGCACGTAGCTCAAACAATCCAGGAAAAAACACTCAAGTCCCAAGACAAAGTAGACAAATATGGGCTTGTGCTCCTGGTAGAAGTTATTTTAAATTACCAGAATGTTATCAATTAAATAACAGCAGCTGTCATAGTGAAGATATGGTAGGAAATCTGTGTTTCTCAAAACCCTTGCTTTGGACAAAAATTTGGGTTACTAGGCCTCAATTCAGACAAAAAACTATTTCAAAGCTATAAAAAAAGTCCAGAGGCCAAATATATATTTATAGCTGGAAGGCCAATATACAAGGAACAGTTTTTAAAGCACTTCTTCACACTACTAAGTTCTTACAGGAACTGGACTTTAATATATGAGTAACATCTAATAAATCTTTTCAAATGGTTTTGTTCACAGGGCTGGATACTTGCATATCTCTTTAATCTACAGATTGACTGATGTCTTCAGGTATTTTAGAAATAAACAGGACCATAGAAATGTATGTAAAATGTGGCTTACTGTGAATGGTCTCTAAAGTTCAGTGTATTAGCAGCTCCCTGAAATCTCTTCCATCTTCCTCTTGCAGAGTAATACCTTCATGAACTGCAGGACCTTACTGCATCTTGCTGTGTTGCCAACAGAAATGTCAGCAGAGTCCAACCCTTAACAAATGTATGTCAACATGGTAATAATAGATTCCAGTCTTGCACAGACTTATGCATGTGCTTAATATCAAGCACATGAGTAACTCCAGGCTAGAACCTGAGCATACAAAAGAGCATAGTCCGATTCACTGAACTCCTGTGTACTGTTTGACAGGTATCCTTTTGTTCACCACCTCCACCCCACCCCCCAAAACACAAGTCTCCCTTTTATTAGTTTCCTAAACATACATTTTTCCATCACTTAGTGCTTTTAAGGTCTCAGAACAAAGAGAATATCTAAAAACTTTAGAATATATTGGACAAACAAAAATTATAAAGAATTCAATATTCTATTAAAATAAATAAACAACATTGTACCCTGACCATCTACATTAAGTATGCAGGAAAGACAAAAATTTAAGTAAACACAACGAAAGAAAAGCAAAATAAACAAGCCATTTTCAGGGAAATTAAATTCAGCAGGAATTCTGACAACTTTCAGAAGATTTCTGAAGACTGCAGAAGCAGGGCTAAAATCTCATCTCGAATTCACCTTGCTCTTCTTTGGCATGCTTTTGACATATGCCTCCAAGGTGACTTAAGAGAGCAGATGACTGTATCCAACATTTGAGATGCTGTGTTGAGCACCACAGGGTAAGCTGAGAACAGTTTCAGTCTTGACTTCCTGGCTTCTGTGAGCCTGTCAATAGTCTGTCAGGTAGTTTGGGGTTTTTTTACCATTTGTGAGTAGAATACTGCACTAAATCAAGCCAGGAAAATTCTTTACTATCTCTCTTATTTAAATAGGCCAAGATTTCCCATGCCCTAGTACTACTTGCAAAGAGTTATGAGCTATGTCTTTAATGTAGAAATGGTTGCACAGACCCAAGTTTAACTTTCAGTGGGTACCAGAAAAGTCTTTTTTAAGTAAAGTGCCTTGGTTTCTTGATTCCCAGCTGTAACAAACCTTTGTTCCATTCTTTTCTTTTTTTTTTTTTCCCCAATAGATTATCTACTATAGACTGCTTATTATTTTACTGTTTCATGCCCTGTAAACACTGTTTTCATGGTTGTTGTCTCTTCCTGCAGTAGCAGCTTGGACTAAATCCCAATCTTTACTTTGTTGCCAAAGTAAAAGTAAACCATGTTACAACACCAAAGAATAAAGCTGGTCTGGATTGGATTGTCAACATCTAAAAGCCAGCTGGCATGAATGCTTACCTGTCTACACTCACATGTAGATCCTTCTCAGTTCAAGTTTGCATATCATATTGTGAAATGCAGTTGTTTCTATGCAATTTACTGCAAGGTGAGAAACTCCCATTACTTTCATTCAGATATTTACCACGGACACCACATCAAACAGACCCAGCACTACTGGTACAACACACATGCTCCTGGGCATCAGACAGGGCAGTCTTGCATATGGTTGCAAAATTTCCCCCATGCAGACCTCCAGCTTAGAAGCAGATCACCAATGATTTTCAGTGTCTGCCAGAACCAGGCTCAAGTGATTAATCTAGATGAGATTTTCTCTTTGCTCTCAAAGATAAGTATACAGCCTGAATCAGTGTGAAGAATCACTGTCATTAGTGAGTTTGAGTGGACGGTACTGTGGGGAGAACTCTTCTTATAAATTATTTGAGTGATTACTGCTATATAATTTTTTAAAAAAACAAGCTGTATCCATCAACCTTCTCTCATTGTCAAGCAAAATGTATTTTGTTCCTTGAAAAGTGTCTCTAAAACCTCATCCCAAAAGCCTACTTGTTTCCTCAATAAATCTCAGTTTCAAACAAGGTGAGGTTACCTTTGCAAATGTGTTTAACTTTACAAATTTAAAAAAAAATATATAAAAAATTAAAAAAAAAATCAGTTGGTGTAGGCAGCATAAGTGTCATCTTCAATAAGTGATACCTTCTCTGTCGTCCGTTTTCACAAGGTGATCACAGGACAGCGGGCATGTAAGTGATTCAGAAAAGCCCTGTACAGTCAGTTGGCCAGGGGCAGGGCTAAGCTGTTCCCTAACACTGCTAGATGTATCTGGCCATTTTGCAGGAGTGACCAGCAGAAGATAATTAACCAGTTGTCCCCAGAGAACGAACAGATGATTACAGCCCAGGATCTATGCTGCCTGATACTCAGTGAAACTGGACGGCCTGAACTGCTGTAACCAAGTGCTCATTTAGCCTCTTATGCAAATGATACATAAATCACAGCAAACAATAACGTCTGGGGAAATCCAGGCACCGAAGTCAAATAATCCTTTCCCCTTCGCATCCCCCACCTCCCCACCAGTACACCCAGTGCACTTGGTGAGGCCTCTGTCAGCCTGGCTGTGGTGGCGTTTGCTCCCCATACTGCTTCTGCCCTTCCAGGGGGTCTCCACCTCCTTCCCCGTGCAGCAGATGCCATTCAGCCCCCATGGGTGCTGCAGAGCCATCCCATTTCTGACAGGATGTGGCAGGGCCAGGGCCGGCCCCCATTTGGGAACCCCACAGTTCTCTGCCCTCAGAAATCAGCCCCAGTGATGGAGGTAAGCAGCAAGCATCTGTTACAGCAGCTCTGATTGGCTGCCAGTCCCCACAGGAGGAGAATGTAAGAAAAACAGCCAATCAGAGAGAATTTTTCATCAAGCTTTGCTAGGAAGCCTGGGCCTTGTGAGAAATGGGTCTGAGAAGATGGCGGCCGGGGAGCTGCAGGAAGGTGTCCATGAAGTTACGGACCTTACGAAGAGAAAAGCTGAGCATGACTGGCTCCATCTCCAACCCCCCGCAAAGCACAGCCCTTATCTCACCTGAGCATCTGTAATTTGCCCATTTTTAAAAACCGCTCTGGCTTCACATGCTGCCGTGGCGTGTGCTGTGCAGCCAGACTGAGGGTTGCTGCAGGCAGGCCTGGTGAAGGTGGCTGCTGGTGCCCGTGCGGCAGGAGTGGCGGAGGTGAGGAGCTGTTGCAGAGAGACCCATGTGTGTTGCAGGGGTACCCAGGCTCTGTGCAGGGGCCGGGAGCACAGGGAGGCAGTGGTCCCCCTCGCTTCATTGCCAAACATAGGTGGCAATAAGAAATATTTAGGAATGTGCAGAAAGAGTGAAATAACAAAGATTTTAGTGCAAAATATTCCCCCTTTAGTATATGGTCTTCCACATCCTCTGGAACTACCACTTTTTTCTAGGGCAGTTCAGCAACGGGTATCTTTGCTCTGCACTAGAGGTAGATGTCTGATGGTAGACAGCTATAATCATAGTCTTTTATTTCCGTGACAATCCGACAATGAAAAGTTTCCCTGCTGCCTCCCCATGAAATAAAGCAGAGAGACAAAGAGAAGTGGTCAGGCAGAGAAGTGAAAGACCCTCTCTGGAGCTAGCGTCATTTAACAATGATTACTTTGCAGCTCCTTGCCCAGCAGAAATGAGATGGCGGTGTATTAGGGTAAGAAAGTGATTACACTGCCTCTCTTTCAAGCTCTAGACCAGTGCTGTGACTTGATATGGTTTTTATCAGAGACTGCAATGCTGCATTACCAAGTAAGCAGTAAATTATGTCGAAATCAATTATACTAACCCAAGCAGAGATTCTGAGTAGAAAATGAATGGGTCTGGGGGTGGAAGGAACAGACACTGCTTATGCATTTTGATTAGATGGCTAGCTATCACTGTCCATGAGAAAAAAACAGCCAGCAAGTCAGAAGATCAGGAATATTAGGTTGACTTTATCACACCTTATATTTTATGTATATTTTACTACAGCCTACAAAAGGAGATCATGGACCTCACTAAGATTCCTCTAGTACAATACAAGCTTTTCTGGTTTTAAGTGCTTTAATCCAGCTTCTGAAAAAAAACATTATATGACCTATATGTATAGCTTGACAGAGAAGATAGTCACTGTGAACCTTTCTGCCCAGAAAGTATATGAACCAATGAATCTTTATTTCTAAAAGGCAGGGTGATCAAAACAACACATTTATGTTGAAAAAAAATTTTGTTGCAAATTGTAGTGGGTTTTGAGTGGAAATGTTCAGACAAAAATCCCTCCCGAAATCGAAATGGGTGAAAAGATTCTTGTTACAGTAGATTCCTAGGAACATAAACCTAAGCATTTACTGCCAGCCTGCTAAACAGAGCAGGAGGAAAATTATGCAGGCTGACATTCAGAGTCTAGTTACAGGCCTGTAAAGCTGAAGTAAGAATAGTGAAATTTCCAGAACTGGAGGATCTCCCAGACTGATGAAAAATTTTTCTGTTATTAACTTGTCTCAAGACCATGAGCAGTGCTTACATTCAATGACTGACATATCTGGATTGAGTGAAAAATAATTGCTGCCTTTGGGGCTGTGGAGTCTTAGAGGGACATGTGCTAGGATGCTCCCATCATATAACAGGGCATACGAACATTTTTGCACACCAGCTTACCATTCAAGCAGACATGTTACCCCACAAATTTAGCTCCCACTGGTTTTCCTCCAGTACCATTGAAATATGTGAATATGGTGATATGCAATGGAAGGCAGAATTTGCTTCCTTAGATATAAATATAACCTGTCTTATTGGATCTGTGTTGACTACAAAGCTTCACCCTAATAGCATTTCAGTAGTCTTGGAGTTTTTTTACGCTGCAGCAGTAGACAGTGGCTTCTAGGGACTACAACACGTTGATCTGGCTTTTCTCTCACAGGAAAATGTACTTTCTCAGGTCATTGCTTTCTCTGTTTTCTCGTTTCAGTAGCAAAGGTAGCTAGAGAGCAGCCATTAGAGAGGTGTTAGCCCTTGAAAGGGCTCAGGAGTCCACTCTCTCCTCTACCATCCAGCCCTAGTGATAAATTTCACTCAGAAGTGAGACTATAGATCTCTAGAAAAATGAGACCTAAAATGGCCCTGTGTGTATTAGAACAAAAAATAAATGTAATAGAAAGAAAAGAAAAAAACCCTAAAACAGTTACATAAATTTTAGTGAATTTTCCAACATCCTGATACTTAGCTTGCCCTCTGTTTGATTTACACTTTTATTGCCTGAGAAGCCTTGTCCTATTAAAAAAAAATATCCTGCTAAAGCGATCACACCTGTTCTAAAGTACCCCTGGAAACCTGCTTATTGAAGAAACCTGGATTTGATCTCATTTGATTTAAAACTTCATTTCTAATACAGCAGATAAAGAAAATCAAGTTCTATACCTGACTCAGTTCTCTATAGCAAATGAGAGGCTGGCTTTAATGTCTTCTGTGGTGGGACAGGTAATTTTCATTACTGAACCCTGTCTTTGTGGGTGACGCTATTTACTGTGTGCTTCACTTTCACCTATAAAATGGATAGTCTTATCTTCTAAGGTGTTTTGAGATCTACTGTAGTAAAGAGATATTGGAGAATTTACCATGGGAATTATATGATATTATTGATATTAAATTCAGATGTTACCAAAGTTAGCTATGTTAAACCTAACAGAAAGGATGCTCCTCTGTAATGCTGTCAGAACTCTGCTGGAAGTACAGTCTTTAATAAAACTGCCATCCTAAACACTGCTGAGCACAAGATGCCAGCAGTGTCTGTGACATGTTTTAGCAGTATCGTTCACAGAGCAGGCTAGCACTTGCACTTTCCATAACCCAGATTTTTGACTGCATTACAAGGATGTAGGATGTCTTCATGGTGTCTTCTTAACATTTACAGGCAATCTTAGTCTGCTGATACCTACAACCACCATCTTTCCCATTGGCACTTGATGACATGGCCCAAGTCAACTTGTCTGACAACAGCTACACAAGGTTGCCACAAAAGCATATGGCATTCATGGTACCAGTCCCTCCATAGTACAGGTATGCACATGGGCTCACATTTGGGCACAACATAGGCTCTGTTCTGAGATAATGTTCTGGGACGATGATAACAATGTTAACGCAGGCAAGCGTGGACGTAAACACAGTTCAAGCTGTGCTTAAATTGTGTAACATGTATCCAAAGTTCTGAACTACTTCATGAGAAGTCAGAGGTATTTATGCGTATGCTTGCCTCATTCTCTTGTGATATTTTTCTAAATCACATTGTCTTGAACAGTGAAAAAAATGTCCTATTTCACTCCTGAGGATGAAGTTCAGTAGTCATATGTAGGGTTTGCTAGATGCCCTACATGAGATGAGAGTTCCCATATTACAGTCTCAAATCCTGTGTCCCTTACCGGAAGTAGATGGGATACGGATTTTCCTTTGTTTCTTTTTCATCAGTTACAACTGGGGAAACAGAGGACATTTATAATGTGCCATGAATCCTCTCAAGTCTCCGTCCTGCCACTGACTTGGGCTTCATGTACCCTGCATGAAGGGATGTAGGGCCTGATGCCTGAGTTTGAGTTTTGGCTCACGCATCAGTAAGGCAGTAACTGCACAGTGTGAAGTGGGGTCTTGCTTTCTATGGAAGAGTTCTCCTCCACTACCTTACTCAAATCTGGGTTACTCTCCACTTGCTGTTCGCATTATCAGCTTGTGACTGTCCTGTCAAGCTGTCAGATCAGCTGATCCCTTTTTCTCTTCCTGAATCTGAAATGCAGACAATTTCAATTGTATGCATAGGGCATAGAAGTGTCTGCTCGCCATCCCAGCAGAAGAGGCAGCAAGAATGGGATTCCTCCTTGTATGCCAGATGAAAGTGAGAGATTAGAAATTCTCATATTATTACTTTCATATTTTAAGTCTGGCAACATCAGTAGCGGGTACAATAACCTCTTTCTTTGGGGCTAGGAGGGATACCTGTGGGTGTACAACAACAATTAGGGAGTAAAGTGTGATTGAAGATATTACTGAGAGGCACTTCATCCTTTAAAAAATACAGAGTTCCTTCCTTATGAAAAGAGTTACCTGAGTGCAGAAACACAGCTGTAGATGCTGTTAGATAAAACTTTCCAGGACATTTCAATGATTTAGGAACCTAGATCTGAATGGCAGTTGTGGGGACTTAGGCTCTTAAGCAAAATCATTGCTTGTGAAAATGTTGTGTATTTTTTTTATATTTATAGCTTTCCTACAGAGGGTTTCTCTGTGGTGCTTTCATAACTGTCTGTCAAGATATGTCTTACAGTGTAATTTAGAAAATATTGCTGCTTTGTGTGTTATGTAAGTGCTTTTTTCTTACCCCTTTCCTTCTTTCATCTTTAATTTTTTCTTCATACTAAAAAGCCTCTTCAGCCCTTTGACACACAAATTCAAAGTTTAAAAGAAAAAACAATAAAGAAAGGCTCTCCTCCATTTACAGGCAAGTTTTCTGTAATGTTTCAGAGCTCTGGGGGAAAATAAAGCACTTGAACGTAATGGCATAAGATTCCTTGCTCAAACGTAATGTCACTATCAGTGTAGTGTATACAAAGTGATAGTGTAGTGTCTGTTCCCTGAGGAAGAGTAGATAAAGTAATCTACCAACACAAATGGACTTCAAACAGTAGTTTTCAGCTAACAAAAACAAACACCATATCCCAGATTTAAAAAAAGTTAAAAATTCTTTGCACTTCTCAGCTTTCCCTCAGGAACATTCTTCCTTCCTCTGAGTTCCATGTTGTCATGGAGAGTGATGTGTTAAGGTCTGTTAAACTGGCAGGCTGCTTACTTTCAGTGTTTTAATTCACAACTAATGTCCACTAAGCAAAAGAAGGCCTTGTTTTCCGCTGTAATAGCATTAACTTTACAGTGCAGAACTGGCTGCAGAGTAGGAAATGTAGGCATCTCTCCCTGTAGAGTCCTTATTTGCTCAGGTGCTTGAATTAAGTTTAAACATGTGAGTTCTGTGGATTGTCCAAGCAGCATTTTTTTCAAGCTAGTTCTGGATGAAACTATTGAAGAGGACAACCTGCAAAATATGTGTCTGTATTTGACTTCTTCCAAGACTCAAATGTTTGGAATGTTCAAAGCAAGAGTTTGATTTGTCAGTTTCTTCCAACTTAGAATTTCAAATCCAGGATCAAGGAAGTACCAGAAGATGTTTGTGGTAAAAAATCTGAAAAATAATTGTGAAAATGAAGAATCAGGTCAACACCAGAAACCTGAGGAACAATTCAGGTGAAACTGAAATTGCAGACAAGATACTGGAAAGTATGGACAGCAGAACTTAGCAAGTAAACCAGGAAAGCTCCTTACAGCTACAGATCTTTGGTTAAATATTGCTTCATTTTTAAACAGATTGCTCACAGGAAGGATTCCAAAGCAACTATCATTACTTTAAGATAAATTTCTGGTAGATTATAAAATTAAATTCATTTACTTTCTTTGCTATAGTATGCATATGTTGTTTTCATCCTGAAGTTTGTGGTAGCAAGAATATTTTAAGAAAAAAAGTCTTATTAAAACAGCATTTTATATTTTCATTAATTTAACCAAGGTAAAGTTTCTTTGCTATGACATAAGTTAAGAGCAACATTGAACACTTTAATCAAAAAAAAAAGAATACATGATTATAGAACTAAAAACATAAACAATATATCTGTATCTATGTTGAGAACTACAGACTATCTTCTTTGAATATGTAGCTGACAGCTGGCACTGTACACGTGTAAAGAGGCAGCATACATAAGATACTGATGTAGATTTCTTCAGTCTTCAGTGTAAATACACGGAGGCTATAATTCAGTTTTTCATTTCTTAAGGAAATACTAAAAATAACTTAGTTGTAAATTTGCAGGATCAAACCTTTAAATCTAATATCCCAGCTCTTCACTGATGATGTCAAAGAGTTTGTAGAAACTAGAAGAATATTACTTGTCCAACAATTTTGGTAAAAATGTTGCCTTATCCCTTTCACCTAGTATATTCAGTGCTTTTGATACATGAAGATAATGTCATTCACATCAGATACATTAGGGAAAATCTGGAAAAAATGTGATTATTTAGAAGAAAGGACAAAGTTAAAAATCAACTATTTTATTGACAATATTTGCTTTAAAAACAATGGCAATGCACATCACTTCCACAAAAAATGTAAAGTGATAGAATGACATATTTTACACTAGATTTACTGATTATATTCTGATTGTTTAATAATTTAGTATTTTATTCATAGACTTGGATAGAGTTGTCTCCTACTCTTATGCAAACCCTCTTCACAGTTGATGCATTTTTGCAATATTTATTACCACTCATATGAAAGCCTACTTTGTGTGGGGATTCAAGCACATAAACAGTTGTGCTTGATTTTTGAGGGTCTGAGCATCCTCAACTTTTCATGTCATCGTGTCACTGAAGTCACTACTACTTCATTTTTATTCCTTCTGGTCCTCATAATTCCCTGTCATTCAAGTCTTTGAAAAGGGAAGTGAATGAATCTCCAGAAACTTTTTGTCTGATGATACTTGGCTGGTTATAGAATAAAACAGCACTCTGAACTGTGAATAGATTGTTTCTCTTTGTTTCTTAGCTTCATTTCAATGAAAAGGGAATTCCTTCTATTTCTATTAACAAGGATTATGTTTTAGTAGGAGATAATGCATATATGTGTATATACAATTCTTTGCGATGAGAATACATCAATAAAATAATGTTTACTTTCACAGTGTCTTAATAATAAGTAATATGTGCTGTTCTTTCTGTACGAGCTGTTACACCTTGAAAGTATTTCAGGATAAAAACATATTCCTAAATCAATAGCTATGAGTCTTATAAATAGCTGAAAACAAGCAAACACTTATTTGGCCATTTCCTTCCCTGGAAGAAATCAAACTAAATTCAACACCGAAACATTTAGGTCAGCAGTTTGTCAACATAGTCCTAAAAAATAAATAAAATAACATTAATTAAAAGTGTACATAGCAACTTCAAAATCCTGCAGATTAATTTTGAATCCTTTTCTCTGCTTGATTTGAGAAGAAAAAGAGACTATAAAAGCTTTTGACACTCAGTGTATGCTATTCAATCAGAATAGAATTAATTGACTTGGAGGAAAAACAATTTGCTAAAACAACAAGCAATACATGTCATCAGTGCAGTGATTGAGCCAATTTCAGTAAATTTTTGAGGGATCTAGCCACTATGCATAAATCAAAAGTGCTAATCAGAGAATCTGCAATAGCTTTTGTATGTAGTAAACTTTTGAAAGATCCATCTGTCTTCTTGAGTCTTTTTTGCTGATGAATATTTTCATAGGTTGCCTTTAAATGTGGAGTAAGAATGAATGAGATATTTCAGTCCTATGAAAAGCATATTTTCAAGGCTATAAATCAAGAAGTGCTGACCTACAGCACCTTTACATTAGTTCATAGGGGATGGGACTTCTCTTTTGAACTGCTAAAATGTTTGGTTTATTTGAAGGGATTTTCTTTCCTTTTTTTTTCATGCTGAGATGGAAATGTAACTACCTTGAGTCAATGCCTGAATTTGTCAGGCAGAAGATACTTACATGCATTTCTTCCTGTGTAAACTCAAACACTACTCTGTTCAGCCAATATGACTGATGGAAGAAAATGCCATAAAATGAAAAAGAGTTGGCCAGTGTATGCAATGTGGCTAGGTAATGTAATACTAGGATTGGCTTAGGTTTGGAAAATGGTTGGGCAGTTGTAGCAGTGAGTCTTGACAGCGAAATGAAGAGAGGATGGGAGCAAAACGTGAAAACAGAGACAGTTACAGAGAACTATGCAAGAAAGCACTGACACCAAAAGAAAGCCAATAAAAGGTTGTTATTATTTTGTTTAATACGAATTATTGTTATCATCTCCCACCGGGGAGCCTGGTATGAAGTTGGGAAAAGTGCATTCCCACAGGTACGACTATCTTTTCCTTTTGCTGGACATGACCTATTGATTATATAAGAATTCCCAGGATTTGATTTTTCACACCTCATTCCACCCATATTTTATTCATGAAACTTCTGGGGTTTTATTTTTTCTTTCTTTCTTTTCCTGTAAAAGGGGAACTGTGTAACCTGTAAAGAAGGATTTTCTTCATGTTTAGCCACGTAGTAAAAAATCAGATTCTTGTTATATTTTCCTATATTCAACAAGGATAACTGATAGAATAACTATATCCTCTGCAGAGCCCTGAGGAGTCTGAAAGACCAAGCAATCTAGACAAAAGTATGACAACATGTATTTTGGCCTAGTAACCTTAAAATTGTTCTGTTAAGCAACTTCTCAGGTAACTACTGAGTTACAGCAATTGAATGAGGCAACAATCTCTGCATGCCAGAATGATACAAGCATCACATAGTACAGAGTATAGTTGCATACAAACTGTGATGCAAGTACTTAAAGGGAGCCTATAGGAAAGATGGGGACAGTCTTTTTAGTAGAGACAACAGTGACAGGACAAGGGGTAATGGTTTTAAACTAAAACAAGGTAGGTTTAGGCTAGATATGAGGAAGAAATTCTTTACAATGAGGGTGGTGAAACACTGGAACGGGTTGCCCAGAGAGGTAGTGGAGGCCCCATCCCTGGAAACATTCAAGACCAGGTTGGACAGGGCTCTGAGCA
>Ga0065711_1000428_pt1 | contig 67410 bp, 35 predicted proteins | sample Hoacrofraction12_FD_59098 | JGI IMG/M metagenome (GOLD analysis project Ga0065711, IMG submission 59098) | Hoatzin crop microbial communities from Cojedes, Venezuela - Epithelial fraction 12 v2 (version 2) | ecosystem: Host-associated > Birds > Digestive system > Esophagus > Crop | place...
GATCAGAATTAGACTGAGTCTCAAACAAGCCCTCTCAAATGGAGATAAGAGAGAGCTGCTGGTCTTACCAGCAGCTTCAGAAGCAGCAAATGCAAGGAATGCGTGCATCAGCAAACACCATGCTGGATGAAGAACACTGTAAAAGGAGGCTCTGCAGGGCCCATGGACGAAAACGTAAACCCAGCTGCAGAGGCAAAGCGGGCCTCTCCGGCCGCCTACAAGCAGGAGCTTGTAGTACGGCTTCAGAGACCTTGCTTCGGAAGCTGGCCACAGACTAGCAAAAGACACTGAACCTTCGCCTGAGCGTGGGCAAGAAGAGCTGGGTGGTGAGCGGCAGTCTGCTCTCTGCTTTTCAGGAAAGGCACTGGCAGAGGCAGATCAGTCTGCAGATGAAAGTAGTTCACCATTGCTCCGAAAGGAAGCGGATGTCCTGGGAGGAACAGGAGGTGCACACACCGTTGGATGGCACTGGGCACAGATGCAAGGCTGGCCATAAGGCCAGAGCTCCTGACCCACACAACTTGGAGGAAGCTTTCAAATGAATGACTTGGCATGGGTCTACACCAGGTCACTCTAACCTGTACTTTGAGGAACATATCATTAGTGTAAGCTACACTTGCCCAGTTGTACTGAGGAGATGAAGTAAGACAAGCTGTGTGGAACTGATTGAACAGGGAGCAATCTTAACACATTCTTCAATCAAAGACTATGACCTGGATCAGGTGTCAGCTGAGTTTGAACAGGTAACAGACAGAAATAAAGCACTGTGCACAACCTCCACAAAAATAATAACCCCGATGTAAAGTGCTTTGATACACCTGCGGTATAACTGTGACCTATTGTGTCCTCTCATCTTCCAGGAACAGTACTGGCAGAGTTTCAGCTCAGATAAACCATTGAAAACGATCTTGCGCTAGACTGCATGGGTATAATGGGTATGGATTGTAACTTCAGGTCCCACATAATTAGTGCTAAATAGGCGGCTTGGTTGGCAGATCACAGAGGTGCTTCTTTGATACTGGGATGACCACAACCCCTCTTCACAAGCCCAGAACTTCTCCATTCTCTGGGGACTCAGCCCAGAGAACAGTAATATCTAAAGTAAGGACTTCCCGTAATGCGTGGTAAACTACAGTATTTGGTGAGGTTCCTCAGGGGACAGCAGACAGAGTGTTTTTAAAAACTTGCCCAGAGTGAGAAGAGTGTTCAGTCCATCAAAAAGGAGCAAGCTGACATGAATGTCAGTTAGGTTTTAGCATCAAAGCATGTTCCTTTCCCATCATCCTCTTGACCTCTGAAGAGGGATCTCTGACAAGATCCTCTCGCACTCTTTCGCTGGCATCAGAGAACACCCAAAAGACAAATCAGGGCACAGTCGGGCACAGCATTCATTCGTCGTACTTCCTTTGGCACACTATACCGAGAGCAATACCTCTAGGTGAACACCCCGTCATTTGCTGAGCTGAAAAACTTGTTTGCTTACTGCATTCCATCTGGTCACCATATGTATAACTACAGCAGAAAAGGCCAACCTAGCTCCCCCATTACATGCTGCCTGAGTGAAAAGAAAATTATGCCTCTGTTCGCATTAAGTTGACCAGAACTTCATAATACTCAAAACCTACCTTTTCCAAAATCCATTAAGAGGCCAGCATTGTGCATATGAGCATAAATGCAACTATCACTGACGCACCAGATGACACGCGAAAGGAGATGGATAGGGCTCATGTGGCACTGAAGAAGCGGATCATTAGTATTTTTAATAAGATAATGTACCTGGTCCATCAAGGACAGCCGGATGGTGCTTCCCCTCCACTCCTCTTCCTCTCTCTCCTTCCCCCACCCCACCCCCCACGTTCTTGGCCATGGATGGAAGAGGCAGAAATTGTTGGATAAGCCAGATCTCTGATTAGGAGATTGCCCGTCTCCTTAAGGCACAGCCGTCAGTGTCAGCTTTACACTTTACTCTCCTACTGTTTAATTTCTTGCCAACTATCAGGCACTTATAGGGCTCAAAGAAAAGAAGTTAGGGGCTGATAAAAGCACCTTCCATCCATCCCACCACCAGCATCTGATCCACTCCAGTCGTCAGCTGCTCTGGCAAGTATGACCTCTGCCAGGAAGTTACCACAGACCTCACAGACAGGATGAAAAACCGGTGTTTGATGGGATAACTGCAACAGCCATTACCTCTGCCAAAGCAGACTCTTTCTCAAGGTTTTTGTCTGTTAATACTGGCTGTTAGGCTGACACAATACCATTAATGAAAACATTGGTGACTTTAATGGTGGAGAGTACCTGGTGTAGGTAATCACAAGAGGAGATAATTTTTGGCAGCAGTAGTGCTGCTAAGAAGAGCCCTAAGAATGGTGAAGGAAGAAAATGCTACGAGTCAGTATTCCATATTCTTTGCTAACTTTTCTCCCCAGAGAAAGCAGAAATCATTTCCATGGCTAGGACAGAGTGTCAGACTGAGGAGCCACCAATGGAAAGTGAAAAAGAGAGAGGAGCTGAGGGGGAGAGAAGATAAGGAGGCTGGCCCGCCCTTCTCATTAGAGCATCTGATGCTGGGAGAAGCAAACAGAAATTCAAGAAATGAAATCACCATGTGAGGAGGAGAGGGATGCAATATGCCAACAATCGGTTCCTATAGCTGCACTAGGACAAAGAACATTTAAGTAGGAGTAACAAAGTCAAAGAAAAGGGACGAGGGCAAAGAGACACAAACACTAGTGCAATCACAGGTACAGGAGGAAACAGGCCAGAGAAACACCTGGGTAGGATGAGAAGACTGGCTCCCAGCAAAGAATTGGAGTAAGCTTGGGGAGAAAGATGCTGATCTCTCGGGGATCAGAAAGGTAAGTATCAGATGTTAAAAGGGGAGTGGGGGGCAGAAGGGGTGACAAAGAAACGCATAAACTAGAGCTGCAAAAGAAGAAAGAGGCCTTCTGGCCTAACACTATTAAATAAAGACAAAGAAAAGGGTCTAGGGAGAGAAGACTTCTCTGCTAGGAGGCAGAGTGTAGCAGAAAAACTGAAGAGTCTCAGCACCCCTTCTACACCAATGTACCTTCTACACCACAATTTAAACAATAAAACTTTCTCCTACATGGTCAACTGAACTGTGTATTCTTTACATTCTAGGTACCTGTTCGCCAGGTTCAGACTGCAAAAAAGCCAAAGACATTTTCAAATAAAGCCAGAAATTGTTGCATTTTGAAGATGAGTGTCACACAATACTTAACGCTTAAAAAAACTACCAGTTGCAGGTGTCTACAATTGGATACTGAAGATTGGTTGAAGCTCTTGACATTATTTGGTTTGCCATCTACAGAAGGATAAATACCCCTTCTCTTACTTGTGAAAACTGTCATGAAAGTGGATGCTTATAAAACAACCAGAAATATAAAGCTGAATACTAGTAAAAAGCATGAAAGAAAAAATAATAATTTCACCCTCGGAGCAGTAAATAATAAAGTAATAAAATACATCCTAAGTCTACACAACTGAGATAAAACACTACGAAGTAGTTAATTAAATAAATGCTGCTCTATTTTGTGTGCTGAATGCAGTAAGAATGTCTTGTATAAAAACCCAACAAACTGAAGCAACTGTGTAAATGAAGACCATCTCATAAGGCACGTGAACAACAGGGTCAAATCAAAACCAATAGCAACCTGCATTCTGGCAGATCCTAAACTAAGATTTGCAAGTGTTGAGTGCTTGTCTCTGCACAGTTTGTGGGTGTAATATTAACTGTGACTAAATATTTATTGTATATTAATATGGTCAAAGATCAAAGTTATTCTTGTTTATTTCCAGAAGATTTACTGTTCTATGTGGTTTTTAAATGCTTATGAAGAAGTAATCATAGGCCTGAGGAGGTCCTAATCTAAAGCTAAGAAAAAAAGCAGACTAGAGGACAAGTGCAGCATGTTTGAGGTATACCAAAATCACCAAATTCCAAAGTTGAGGTATAATCAATACCTCTCCTAAAACCACCTCTGTTGTGATTGCCCTCAGAAGAGATTTCAGTGTAAACAAAACAGTGATGTCACCATCATTACAGTCACTACCTTGAATGAGTACAGGTTCAGATGAGTAAAGTAGATTTGAAAGGTATAGAGCAAGTCAAGACAGGTTACTTAGGGAATAAAATCACTTCCACTTCATTTTCTCTCCTCGGCTCTCCTTCTTTTAGAAGGTCAATTGTCTTTATATTTCTTTTTTCTTCCACATAAAGAGAAACAAAAATACACATTTTAAAACAGAGATGTGTTTGAGCTGTTACATTGCTTGAAAAGAGTTTGTAGTCTAGGGAAATTTGTTTCAGATTGTCTTTAAAAAAAAAAAAGAAAAATCTACTGCTTAATCATTTTATGGTTTGCCACAATACTGAAATCAGTATAGACCTCTGAGAGAAGGAAAATATTTACTAGCTTCAGCGTATAAAACCTGGCCATTGCAGAAGCCATGGTCAGATAGTATGAAAGGTCTCTAGCAAACTACCAAATGTCTTGACTGTGTGTCCATCCATTGCTGTTTATCCATTTTTAGTACCAGCTTTACTCATACACAGTACCTACCTTGTGCAAGTACAGTAACACAAATAAGGAATTTGGCAATCAACAGTAGCAGCAGCAGAGTTCAAAGAAAATTTTCAGTTAAATTTCTATACATGTGAAAATATATGCAGCTGATTTTTTACACAAATTGTTATTTCTTCTCCCATCAAGCTTGTGTGCAATATCAAAGAAATTTAACCCCCCATATAGAAAAGCAGTGAAATCCATCCTCAGACCTTATCATATGTTTAATGCTCACTGGATCAGGGCGCCAACTCAGCACCACCATGGCTGGTTTACTACAAGAAGAGGCCTTCCTGACATTCCACCTTCACCTTGTTTAGATCTATGGTAGCCATCGTATTTACTTGTTCCCTAGGACAAAGAAAGGAACAGTTGTTTAACTTAAAAGACAACATTGGCACAGTTTAGGCCAGACAAAGTTTCTAGACACCAGATGAATGAAGGTCTAGGGCAACCTTGAGAAAGGCAGAAACTACTTAGTTTAAGATAGACCTTGAAGTAGTCTTTAAGGGTTTTAGCATATAAATGCCTGCAGTAGGAAAGGACTCTTCCAAGAAAAGCTTCCAAGAAGTTCTTTCCAATCCTGTGGTCTCACACATTTTCACAGCTGCGCTTGTTCCTTATTATCTATACAGGCTCTCAGTGGTAATGTTTTAACCTCACCCATGCAGGCCTTCACGTTATCAAAACAATCAGCACCCTTTATTATAGCACCACTTAGCCTAAAGTTCTGAGTTTAACGTTTAACCCCGATCCTCAGCCAAGGAAGAATATTAAAGGTTAGTCAAAAATTTTCACATGCATAGAAGGAAGACAGCAAATAAATACCGAAGATCTTCATATATCCCCGGTCCCAGGTAGCTGAGGTAAATTGTGCAATATGGGACACCAAATCTTTTCCCATAAGGCTCTTTAGATGATCATATTCTTCCCACACAACTTCTCTTCCATCACCCCAGGGAGTTTAATAATACCTGTTGTGATGAGAAGCCAACTTCTAAATGAGTTTGGACACCCTCTGGACTCAGTTCCAAAACGCCCAATTAACTACATGCCAATTACCTACATAAAAAATGCCTTCAGAGTTGGCATTTCTGTTTCACAATGTTGTACCACAAGATCTTCACCCAGGATCTGGTGACTATACCTTTAAAAAACAGTTGTAACATTATCTGCATTAACATCATTTTCCTTTCTTTCAATAATCAGCTACAACATAAAAGGGGGGCGGGAGGGGTCCATTAACTTTTTATCAGTAGCACCATTCTTTACTTAGCACGCTACCAGTAGCTTAATTTTTGTTTATGGAACTATGTAACTGGGCTAAAAAAAAAAATTACAAAAATAGACTCTATATTTATGTAATTGCTGCCTTTCTAAATGAAGTATCTTTACTACATACCAAGTTTTCAATTCAGTGTTGTGGTCTTTGCTTTCTGACTAACAACACAAGCCAAAAAGCACCTCTAACTTCAGGTGCATTTCTTCTACATTTGAGAAGTTTCAGCTCTTGAGAAGTAAGGTACTTAGGGACAGAAAACAGTGACATAACAAAGTCATAGTCCTTTAGTATTTAAATCATTATAATAAGTCAAATTATAATAAAATATTACCCAATTATAGATTGCAACTTAAGTGTTCTACTGAATATTATCAATTTTATTACACTTTGCCTTTTCCAAATCTTGTGTTCAAGCACAACCCTATATATTTCTATTTTCTCCCCAAGAGTTGGGAAACCTTTACTTTAAAAGGGGAATTAAGCAGGAAGATTGGAGTTGGCACGAATATACCAGTAAGACAGGAAGGCAACTCTTTCACTCCTGGCCTCCTGAGAGAGAACAGATTTGAATGTTGTTTCTAACAGAGCATGGAAAGGATAGTGAAAAATGTGTTTGCTGACGAAGGACGTGACTGATGCAAATGAGGTTACACGTCCCACTAGGCACAGCTTTGTGATACTTGGGGGGAGGAAGTGGGTGGCCTGCTTTGCTTCCTCCCTCACTTAAGGAGAAATACTTACTGCATAGATCATCATCCCCACGGTCTCTGGTTTTCTGGCACAGACAGAGGAGCTGGATATAAGCAACATTTATTTACAAGTCAAATTCATGTCCCACATTTTGTTACGTTGTAATTAACTTTAAGACGACAGTGCTGCTAATAAGCTGTATGTATTCCCTAATGCAAATCAGATTGGGAATTACTGACGTTAAAACCTCCTTATGAGGGGACTGTTGTCGAAGTTCCTTGTGTAAATGTGACTTCTAGAAAGTTTAAGTCTCCTACCTGAGAGTTCTAAAGCATAGAGTGAGTACCATAACATTGTACTACATTAAGATTCTCAACTGAAAGGAAAAATAATTGATGGTAAATTTAGCTGCGTTGTTCAGGAGATAAAGCGATTACAGTACAAATCCAGAGATTACTGTCCCTCTAAATATTTTCCTTAGCAAAGATGACTCCTCACAAATCACCAACAGATAACACAAAACGAAGTTGTACTTTCCAGGTCCTTGTAATCTGATCTATTCTTGTATCATTTTCTTAATGAAGAAGTATTCATCCGATTGTTCTAAGAGGGGGGATGCCCACAAGAGTCTAGAAAAATCAGGTAACAGCTGAATATTTTCCTGAGCCACTGTCAAAACGCAATCTTCTTCTTGTTGTACAGGACTCTTTGCTGCAAGTGCTTTCTACTCTAATGACTTACTCTATTTCTAGTCTGGAAATCGCCATGGCACAAATCCCACCTATTAGGCAATTTTGGCCACAGAAGCTATGAGGGTTAGAGCAAGAAGAAAGCAGCCAGAAATGAGAATGGCCAGCTAAGGAAAGCAAGGTACAGCATGATCTGTCAGTTCCTAAATTGCATGTACTCCAGTCTAGAGGATTTACAGAGTGAGCTGGCAGTGTGCTTAGAAGTGATGGCCCCAGGCCATCACAGTGAAAATGGAAACTGCTACCTGCACTTTATGTGCTATACGACCTAAGTTCTTATAATATCTAGCAAAGTACCGAATTGTAAGTAAATGCTGTCCGGGATGATTGTTCTGTCAACAAATGGAATACGTTTCTGCAGCACTCTGGTAGCTGAGTAGAAGTCAGACTACATCCCATTAGCCAGCTGGGAAGCAAAGTCTTCCCTTGTGACTGCAAACCACCAAGCTGTTTTCGGCAAGATGCAAATAGCTGTGTCCCTGACAGACATCTAGGCACTGAATTTCCAATTACGGAGAAGTTGCATTCAAGAGTTTCAGATCTAAGCTATGGACTTCACCTTAATTCAGCAGCTATTGCAAAACAATTTGCCTGTCAAGTTACAAGCCAGTCTGGGAAAAAAAATTACAGAAGGTCAGCAAAAGTTTGCCAATGTACTTGCATTTGTCTAGCAAAGTATTAAAATGCCCGTAGCCAGACCACATGGATTTTCAGTTTTAGTAAAATGTAATTATTTGATCTCAAAAGTGTCTTTTTTTTTTTTTTTGATTGATGGATTGATATTAGTGGGGGAAGACGTAAGAAGGTAAATTGGACTTTATCCATATCAAAATTTAGACATAAAAAATAAAGAGCTTCTTGGATTTTCTTCCTTTGCAAAATTACAGTTTCATCCTGTCTCTCCATCTTCAAAAATCATCTGGCTGTACTGACACATTCAGCTTCCATGCAGGTGCCTTCAAAATTCATTTGTACTATGAGTTTCATTTCTTCTGTATTGCTTCTTGCAAAAAGTTGTTCTGTACAGCTTTACAAGTGCATGGGATAGACCATACTATCTTTGTGCTGCTAAGAAGCTCTTTATACTCTTCACAATGTTACTTCTTTACTATGGTGTATTTCAAAGCTGCACCATAGTTGGACAGTCTCAAATTCCTGTCTGGTAACAGAAAAGTCAGATTTCTTGAAAGACAAAACATTTCTCTTTGTGATCATGCAGCTCACCTACCATAGCAGAAAGTTTCATACACAACATTCACTCAGGAATTCATCCAAAGTGACTTTACTAAAATCAGATATTAGAACATTTATGAAATATATTGGAATTGCTATTTATGGAATACTGTTTACTGACTATTTTTCTGGCAATTTTCTATCTGCAAATGTAGTTCAGTATGTTAGATTTCCTCTTTTAAAGGCTTAATGTAGAATCAATAGATAGAGAAATTAAGCTTAAATAAATAATAAGGAAAGAGAAAATACAGGGAAACAGAATATGGAAGTGGATTATTTGGGAAAGAGATTTACAAGACACAAAAAATCACTTACATCTTTTGAAATGGGCTACCTAACCTGAAACACTTTATGTCTGTAACCAGATGTCTGTATTAGTGACTACGTTGCCACAAGTTCCAAATGGGTTACAGCAGTTACTCTGAGAAAATCTAGGCTCTTTACTTAGTGCACATGTAGCAATTTAAACTCCAAATAGTCAAACCTGGAAAAAAAAAAAAGAATAGGAATAAATCTTGAACCTAACTCATGACTCTCCTTTTCAGTCAGCTCCCGGTTCCAAAACCCTGGCTTACTTTGGTGACTGTTGCATCCGCTAAAGCATTCCGAGTTTAAAGTACAAAACAAAGCGAGGATCCCTGTGTTACTCCCTCAGGTATGGTATCGTGTAGGACACAGGCCTCATTTGGACTCATTGCTCAGGGTGCCTGAAAGAAGAAAACTAAAATGGTAAAAACCGCCATACTGGATCAAATCATAGCTCTTCACGTTCCATATTCTGCTTCTGACACTGGCCTGCAGCAGAGGCTTAGCAAAAAAAAGAAAAAACGGTAGAACAATTTTGGTATGATCTTTCCCCTGGTACATCCTCCCGGTTCTCAGCAACGAATGCAGGGATCTCTTAGTCTGAAGGCTGTCTCCAGACCACCATATTCAAGAGCTGCCAACAGACAAATCCACCGTGACTTTCTCCCACACATTTTTAAATGAATTTATACTTTTGCTGATCAAACAACTGCCTTTTGTGCTTAAACTGATTTGTAGCCGAAGAAGTTAGAGTTCCCAGTTAAGTTACAAGAAATAGCCAATATCTATTTCTTGCTAATTTTTCCCATATCACATGTGATTTTATAAACCTCTGTCATTTTATGTCTCTGAGGAAGGGTCTATCTTTTTCTGAGGACAGGGGTGACCAATGAGACCACATCACTATGGTCCCTCCTTTGCATGAAAGTCAGTTTGCACCACTGAACCCCTGTCCCCATCCCCAGCTCTGCTGTCCTGGGAGGCACAGCTGTGTACCGTATTGAAACTGCAGGTTTCTAATACCAACATAACAGTATCTTCTTTTTATTTGCTATTATTCTCCTAATAATTTCTAACATTCTGCTGGTTAGTTTGCCCACCACTAAACACTGAGCTCACTTTTTCACAGGATTATCCGCAGTGACATGAGCAGTAATGTTAAATAAAAGCAGCGGCTCTGAGACACATCAGCGGGCTCACTAGTCCTTCTGAAGAGTTGCACAGAATTTCTGTTGACCTCTAGTTTTCATACAAATTTTCAGATTTTTTCTTCCTTAAAAAAATAACATTCACTATCCTGATTTAAGCATTTTATCAATGGATATTAGAGGATTTTTGAAATAAATGTTATCACCATCTCCAGGACAAGGGAAGTTCCTATGGCACCGAAGGAAGAATGTTGCCACAAGTACAAAACTTCATGGGACAACAGCAATATTACCTAGAACATTCTAGGCTAAGCTGATTTTTAGGATGTTGGCTTTGATGATTTCTACCAGTGATCTAAATACAGGTTTGCACTTATAATTAACGTATACCCACTGTCAAGATCCCATTTACAGCATTTAACACTACTGCAGCCTATTTATCCGTTTTATTTGAGCTTGGAAAATACTTTCTTTTTTTCTTTTTTTTTTCCTTATTTATAGTTCTAATACTCCAACACTATTTGAATATAAAGATCCATACTAAATATGTCTAACAGAGGAAGATCTTGGCTTGGATGCAGAGGGACTAGAAAAAGCCAAATACAGTCTCTGCTGTTTCGTTCTTCCCTGGACAAGATATACTCTGAGTCAAAGTCTCCCTTACCAAAGATTTGCAGCTTGTGCAAATCACTTTGGCTACCCATGTCAAGCAGGCCATGCACAGCCTAAGCAATAGCAGCGTATCATCTCGAAAGTGGGGGGGGTGGGGTGGGGGTGGTGTGTGAAGCTGACCAGACATGAGGCCATTCTGAACTGAGAACAAAGTCGGCACATTAGCATGACACTCTGCTGGGGCTAATCACCCTGGTGAGAAATAGTCGGTATACACCAGCCCTCAGACTGTTGCTAACATTTTATGACTTTCCTTTCCTTTTATGGGAACTGCCATTTATAGCCAAGAAATAGTTCTTATTTTATTCCTTCCCAATTTCTGGATCTAAACCAGTATTAGAAGTCTGTTCAACAAACCCATGTGAGACTTCCCAGTTTAAAACTGCCACCACCCTGCTGAACTTTGAAGGCAACAGGCACTGTCAATGGTTTGGCATTCTGCCTTATCTCCCCATCAGCATTTGTCTTAAGCTTTTATTTGTATTGCCAAAGTAAAAACATACAAAGACAACTCTTTTTACCTTCAGCCGTGTGATGTGGTTTGGAGCACATTTAGCAATTTCATTTATAATCAGGCCTGCATAAGCTGTGAGTAAAACATCAATTTACACCAGCCGATACAGAAATTACACATTCAGTTCTGACTTAGTACAGCCAATGGTTGTAACATACTTTTCATTCCCTGATTGCAAGGTACAATAAGAACATACAGGCTTGCTATCATTATACACACTTACTTTTTGCTCTACACAACATAAAATTACTATGATAGCTGCAGAGCAACACATTGCATAAACCTAGCATACCAAAATTGTCTGTAGAAACAAAGTTTCTAGCATGTGATTTCCAAAGAAAACATACACAATAATGACAATGTTAGGGCCCCTAGTTTGGCCTCTGGTTTCAAATCCCTCAAGATACTTCAGTGTTACTGTTGTGTTGCATTTCAGTAAGAGATTTGCTCTCCACCTTCTTCTCCATTAGAGTTTCATTTGAAAGAAAACCAAAACACTACTGCAAATAGTTGTTCATTCAACACTAACATCAGTTCGGCAAAGCTCTGCAGAAATCTTCCAATACTAGGTACAGCTTTCTTTGTTTAAGCTTATAAATTAGGTTATATAGAAACTTACTAGAATTTATATCACCCACCCAAAACCCTGTATAAACTCTAAGCTCTGCAAAGTGTCATACAACCCAAAGATAGAAGATTGTAGAGCTTCATAATTTGCCAAGAAAACTGTAGATAAAAATAAAGCTTGGAGGTTAACTCTAATACTTGGCTGCAGGAAAGCTTACTTTGCTGAGGACTAGAGTTTAGAATAACTCCCCAAAGAACTCTGGCACTAGCAGGAACAGACTGCAAGGACTTGGGTTATTTAGAAAACAATTCCTTCTAGAGCCAGAATTATTAGCTTTCAAGAACACATCTGGCTTTCCCTTTTCTCAGTGTTTAGTTAAATTCTTTTGCCAATAGTATTTTTGGAGAAGCCCCAGAGTGGATAAAAATGGTTCCATCAAAAGAGGACAGCTTTGCAACAGAGATGATAAATTCCATTATGTCTCAGAGCAGCAGCAACAGTAGTGAGACATTTCTGGCTACTATACATTCCCTCTGGCTACAGAGGGAAAGGATTTTCCCCTGTGAGAAGCTACACCCCAAATATCTCAAGTGTTTTATTATATCACTGCCCTCTCAAGATGTCTAAGCCAGAGACAAGTTACAATCCTAGTGCTTATTGCTACTACCAAGTTTCAAGTTTTGCACATTATTCCATACAGGGGAGTATGTCCCACAGTTTATTTCTACCACTGAAATGCGCTGTTCAAACCCTGTTCTAGTCCCTGAGAGTGAGATCATATTAGCTGTTTGCAGTAAGGAAGAATCAACTCACAACCAGCGAGACTCCTTCCCTTGCACCTTTTGCTTCTCACCCAGTGTCAGGAGGCTGGCGTGTGGTCCCATAGCGGTATAATTTAATCTGAATCTGAGCTGCTGAAGTCCTGCTCTCCTCTGCACGCTACCATTTACCTCTCTTGTGCTAGCACTGCTGCTTCTTCAGTTGTTCAGGGAGGTGAGCCAGCTGAAAACCAATCTTAAAAAAAAGAGATGAATTTTTGGCGGGCATGGCAGCCCCCAGTAGGTCAGCTACAGTTGCTGCAATACTGCACCTGTATTCTCATCTCCAGTTTGCCCATCACATCAGACTCCTCTGTCTCCTCCATTAGATTTTCAAACCAGAGCCTTGTGCTTTCCTCTTGCAGCTTCTCACAGTTAGCCCAAGCTCTCCATAAGCATCCCCTGAGCTATCTTACTCTTCCCCTTCCAGTCCCCTTGCACTTAACATGGATGAAATTGCTGACCTGCAGTGATAACTTCCTATAAATATAGATCAAAAATATCCCTCTTGTTTATCACCCTGCCCATTTTGAAGACTTGTTTATGTGACTGTATCCTTTGAGGTACTGGCTATGTCTGTGCTAGGTACTGTGCAAACAGAGAAAAAAAATTTCAGCTGGAGTCACAAGGCAATAAAAATGACATATCCTAGATCCATAGGGCAGCCATTCCCAGACTACGTGATGTGTGTATCGGTAGCAATACTTCCAGTGGTGGTGCCTGTTGCTATTGCCATTACTATGACTGATACCTAGCAAAAAAAAAGAGTTGCCAGGTGAGGAGCACTTGTGTTACTGCTGGGCTGGACACCACTCAATAAACTAGCCATTATGCATGCTTACTGCACCTGCACTTCCATAGTCTAGGAGGAAAAATCATTGTATGGCTCAGCAGAGAGAAATGGGGTTCCATGATGAAAGCCACTCCAGCCACTCCAGCTGCAGGTGTGTCTCCAGGAGCAGCAGAGTGACCCAAGCCAGCAGGCCTTACTGTGTAAGAGAGAAGATATTGTGGTTTTCCTATCATACCGTCTAAACACCAGACAGCAGCTCTTCCACTGTCTTCAGACACATGTTTTAACCTTGAGCCCACTTTCAGCCTGGTTCTAGCAAAGTAAGGCCACAGTTCTGGCTTTGGTGAAAGAGCCCTTTGTGTCACCTGCATGCTGCTGACACAAGATGCCTCACTGCCTCCCATGCTATTTCAAATGTAAAGATTCCTGAAGAACACGAAGCTTGCAGGATGAAAAGGAGGTGACTCAGCACTACCAGCATGCTTTTTCCGGCAATAAGGTAGGGAGAAATCAAAGGCCGTTCCTTCTATCCTTCCTACAGTCCTCCAGCAAGATGCATAGTATAAATCTTTGCCAGCCCAAATTACCTTTGTTAACAGGCCCAAGCATGATTCCTGGTAACAAAGTCTAGACTGTGTTACTAAAATAAGACAGCAGAAACTAAGTACTTTTGGACATACTTTGACAGTAGATTGCCAGCACAGGTGCTACATGACTGGTCCTGATAAGAACAATCCAGCAACTATTCCACAGTCTTTGTTCTTGAGGTAGTGCCTGCTTAAGTCACTCACTGGAACTCCACCATCCAGGAACCCAGACACCAGAGTCATCACCCTCTCCTGCGCAGCCCGTTTCCTAACCCACTTCGCTATGCAAAAGCTCCAGCTCAAAACTCTAATCCTGCTTCAGAAAGGACTCTTGGATCCCTTAGGTCTGCAGGCTTATACTGCCTCTTACATCCCACTGCAGAACGCATTTACGTGGCTGCTGCTGCATAAGAAGCAAAACTGGGCTCCGCCAAGAAACACTCTAGGCAAAAGCACAGCAAGAGCCTGACTGAAAAATGAGGACAGTCCAGGCTGCTCTCCTCCAGAATGGAAAGGTCCTTGACAAACAAGGCAAATGATGCCACTCCAGTGTTGTCACTCATGCTTCATGAGACCCAGGAGGAGGACTGTTGGCAGTGCTCACTGAGGATGGATTTGAGGGGTTGTCCCTGATGGCAAATATGCACCGAGGAGGGGATACGGACTTCATGTACAAAAGGAATAATTCTGTCCTTCGTCAGGTTAAACTTAGACTTTGAAAGAGACACCATAAGAGCAAAAGAAGACAGTTCAAGTGACTCTGGCACTTGTTTTTCTCACTCAGGAAGTCTGCAATCTACATTCCTCTTCCTTTTCAAGTTATGCGATATATACAGGCGGCTAGGGAATAAATAATTTTACTTTTTAAGACCAACTTATTCCAGAGGCATGTCCCAATGAAGCAGACTGAAGGAAAGGACCAAGAAGCTGGACTGAGAAGCGCACAAGGAGGCTAGCAGAGCACCGACAGTGATCCTGACACTGGCAAGTAATGTGTGACAGCCTGTCAACCCATCCGCAAGATGCAGCTGCATGTAGCCCCACTGCACCCGAGTAAGCAGTTTAAATCAACACCTTTCACCTCACAACTGCAGCAAGCAGAGATCACAGATGTGGCTGCTTCCTGCAGTGCAGCTGACAGGCACTTGCTAACACTGCTTTGGAAGCGCCCACACCCAAATATGTTTCTCAATCAATGAATTTTGACAAGGTACTCACTGGACAGCATTCACACATCTTGCAGAATGCAAGACGAAATTTTCCAGACACTTGCAAAACCAATGACTACTCAGTCCATAGATAACTTTACGCTCATGGGACCACAGAGATTACCTTCTTACCTGTCTGTACCTAAAGCAAACAGATACAGAAGGAATCAGTATCTGACTCTGTTTTTTTAAACATATGTATTTTAAGACAAATTAATTTGTAAGAATTGACAGGTTTTGAAATTTATTCTTATTAATAAAATCTCTTCTGATTTGTTACTGCTAAACTTTTTCTCTTTTTAAATCACGACAGAATCAAATAAAGCAAAATGCCACAGGTCAAAAGTTAGTCTCTTGCCACCATATTTACAAGAGCAAATATTTGAGCTAGTGCACAAACATCAGCATATTACAATCCTATTCAATATAGTTTAAGTTATCTTTTCAAGCCTCACCCAGTTTTACAGAACTGAACGTGTTCTTGCAGCTACGAACGCTGTTTAAGTATTACCAATAAATATCCTGACATTCTGACCCTTCAACCCATCGCTACATTTCCCCATACATGTGCAAAATACAGTTAGATAATGTACAATGAGAACATAAAATCTAGGCCTGTTGGTGGCCTGTCAAGCTACCAAACTCAGCATCCTGTGCCTGTTTAGGTAGCAATGAAATCCATCCTTGCTCCCATCCAACGCACGGGTCTATGAGCCCAGGAAGGTTGTAAGACCAAAGCCTTCGCAGTTGTTACTCAGACTGTAATGGTATCAATTTAAGCATATCAGTCTGACGAAGAGGTCCCTGCTTGCAGCATTTTTAAAAGATCTGCACTTCTAAAGATGTGCTTCTGTGCTGCTTCAGTGCTCAGAAAGACGTCCCTAGAAAGCCATCCCACATCAGTAAAGTGCTCCCTCTTCAACGTCCTCTGAGGCGAGGTCACATGCAGCCAAGCAAGGCAGGACTGAGGAAACCATTATTTCAGAAACCCCTCTTCTTTTGGGCACAAAATCTAGAATCACTACCTTCAACTGAAGGGCATACTTCCCACCTGGGCAATGTCCCTCCTTCCTTAAATATTCATAGAAAAAGCAATGACTCACTAATCAAGAGCTTTACAGGATTTCAAGCTTCCAGAGTGTGATAACAGATCAATCTTTCTTGCCTCAGAGAAACATCTCTTCCAAGCCTTAAGTTCTGCTGCTACTCCTGATCATTCCTGATGGGCAGCTGGACTACTTGCCAGCAGCATGTACTTATTTCACACACAGTCCCAAAAGCATAAGTCCATCTCCTTAACTATCTCTCTGATAAAGGCACTCCTAAAAGAGACATAAAACTGTACCATTTCAATTTTAACAGAAAGCTGGCAAGGTGACAAAGTTGAGAAGCAATGACAGATTGTTTTTAAATCCTAATAAATTTATTGAATATAAAATCATTATTGCAATGAAGACATGGAAACTTGACCTTGAGTACAGCACCTGCAGGACATGGAGCACAGTAAAAGGGTCCTACAGAAGAGTACGTTGGACACTGGTAGGATGCTCTTCGAGTGCCTTATGTATTTTGTGTTTGTAGTCTCTCATAATAATGACATAGCACAAAGACCCCGAGCACAAACACAACAGCCAAGCAGGCAAAGGCCATTAACCATTCCAGCTTTTAATGTAGACCTGTCTTTAGTCACATTGGCTAAGACTAGTGACAGGCATAAAGAAATCGAACAGTTGGCCTGAGTTCCTCTGTTTGGAATTAGCCTGAGCACTATAGCTTCTCTCTTCGCTTTTGCTAGCAGAGATTGATTTGTATTCACTGCTCTGTGTTGTACCAAAGTACATGGATTCACGCTGGCAGCCTGAGCCTGTGTCACATAAAGCACTGCTGCTAGGTTGAAACCAACTTGCTGTTTATTGACTACTGTGTATAATGTTTGCTTCTTATGTTATCTTATTGGAACTGTTTCATAGAAATAGAAGTCATTTAGCAACTCCTTATCAAAACTTCAAGCTAGGCTTTATCTTTCTGCTCTTCTTGCAAAGGACTTTATTTGTGAAAAATTAATCTGACTAGCCATGTACTACTACTTCTTTATTTCTATGCCCATGAAAGCATTTACAGTGCATTTATTTTCCTGGAAGTAGTCAGTCAAGTTTAAATGTTTCCCAACTTGGCCAGTAGATACGTTTGTACCAGGAAAAATACACCTCCTCCTGTCTCATGGTTAAATGTCAGTATCCTTGTTTTTAATATAATGTATGATTCATATGGCACCTTCACACATGGAGTGCTATATAAGTTGGATATGCTAAGTATACATTTTGGATCTCATAAGCGCAAGCAACGACAACACTTTTTATGATCTTAACACTCTTGAAGAACCAATATTGGACACACATTACACTATTTCAATGAGGGAGAAACAAAAATTAATAGCAGGCTTGAACTCACAGCTATAGCTTTTTTCTAGAAATTTATATTCATCAATGTGGTAATGCTGTTTTCAGCTGAAGGATAGGTGACTGAAGACTCACTACAATAATAAATGAATAAAATCTATTAATCAGAGAAAGGGAGAGAGGATGCAAGGGAGAAAAGAGACTGATGGCTTTCCATAAAATGTTTCGATTCTTGCTTTGATTTCCTTTAGCTTTGTGGTTAACTGTTGCCTAAGGAAAACTCTCTGATCGAACACATCACATCTAATGTTAGATACAGGAAATCTAATGCTTTGCATGGAACACTGTTAGTTTACCAAAAAGTTGCATCAAATCCCTAACTAGTTCAAAGGGTGTATGTGCAAGTTTTTATTTCCTTAGAGACAGGGCAATTAAAAATATATATTGTTTCTGCTCCTTAGACCAGAAAAAGAGAAGGCTACTTTTGCAGTAACAGGGCCTCTTAACATCAGGCCTGTTTGCCTATTTTAGCTGACAGAAACTACTTGAACAATTGTCAGCTTTATGCCTTAACTGAGGACTGTAAAAAGATCACAAGATCACAAGAATATCACCCAGATACCAACAAAGGAATTTTTTTTTTTAAGCTAAAAGTGAATTTCCCATGTCTACATTTCCTAAGTTCCACTAAAAGGAAATGAGATTTTTCCAGTGTTGCTATAGAAAATTCCATTCATGAGAATTAGATTGACAGTCTCTGTATCTCACACTATCCAAAAAGAATGTCCCATACACATATTAGCTCATTTACTGTTATGAATTGTAACTGCTTACAGCAGCACAAACAGCTCTGGGGAACATTTGAGGTAAATTCTGCAATTGCTTAATTCAGTGCAGCTCAAATGACTTCAGTGCAGATATTTCAGATTTATACTAGCACAGATAAGCAAAATCAGAATTGGGAACCACGCTCAGCAAAGTTTTCTCACAGTTAGTCCTACTTGCAGAAAGAACTTTTTGGTCTTTCCCTTCAAACACATTTGATAAGCCTCAGAAAAGCCCTTCCTCACTCCAACACACACATGGGTGCTGCTACAATGTCTTTACATCCCACTTCAAGTGCCTTCTTGCCTTTAAGAAAGAAAAAACACGTAATTTGGTATTAAAATCCTGGTACAGAGTGTCATTGTTGGCATAAATAGAGCTGCCTCAGGTTGGCGCAACTTAAGCAGAATCCCTCTGCAGCCAGCTGCATACAGAGCAGAAGCTGCGGAGTTCTCATGCGTTCACTATGTCACACATTTATGATCCTACAGGAAAATAAATAAATAAAAAAAAAGAGCTGAGTCCAGCAATACTTTTAAAATAAGTGAGAGCAGGTAAAAACATGCTCTGCTTACAGCAATGCCAGGAACAGCTCATTCAAATACATGCAGCAAAGACATTCACTCATATTCCAGCCTCCCAGTAAACTTTCACCTGCATGCCTATCAGCCATGCCGAGCTGCTCAGAAAATTACTTACCAGTACTTGTCAATAGCGCTTTACCCCTATATCTTTACAGGTACCTAATTCCTAATCTGAGGAATTCGGGCAGCTGTGTATCTTTGAGGATCCAAACCTAAGCTTCACTGAATGTCAAGTGATTCAACCCAAGTCATTAAACCCATATTTGAAAAACATACCCTGTCACGAACACATCCTTATCAAGTCCCAATACCAGCTCTGGATTATTCATTCTGCCCTCTGCAATCCACATCCTAAAATTTCCTGTAACAAATCACTAAATGACTTGCACTTCCAGAACCACTTCTAAACAGCTTGCAGGTGGTAATTTATAACACAAGTGGCTCCTTACTGGATAGCAGGTGAGCTGGTGGAAAATGTCCGGGGCTTCACTGAGGGAATGCAACTTGCTGTGTGTAGAGCCGAGACATTGGCAGCACTTCCCCACTACCTGTCATAGCGTATCGCAGGAAGCCACAGTTACTCAGTTTGATAGTGCCACTGCCAGTTCCCAGGGACGTTTCTCATCAGGTGCCCCAGGAGACAACACTACACAGAAGGGCCAGTAAATGGCCTTCTTGCACTGAGCTGCACCACTGTTCACACAGACATCTATGAATTCTGAGGAGTAAATATTTTGCCCATTACAATCTTCAATCTCTGAAGGGGTTATCAAGCACTGGAACAGGCTGCCCAGGGAAGTGGTTGAGTCACCATCCTTGGAGGTATTTAAAAGACATGTAGACGTGGCGCTTAGTGGTGGAGTTGGCAGTGTTAGGTTTAATCAATGATCGGTTGGACTCGATGATCTTAAGGGTCTTTTCCAACCTAAATGATTCTATGATTTTATCTCACGTCTGCTTCTAATGAACTTACAAAGTCGGAGAGACAAGAAGAATTATTAGACTTCTCATCATAGCTGGTCAAGGTAGCATCTGTCATACTGAGCACTGCGTATCCGCTGCTATTCATTTAATTTTAACCCTTTATTCCTTTTGGGAGAATTAAAATCCATTTGAAAGCTTCATGGATTAGTCTAATATAAAAGATACACCACAGGAGGAAGACAGAGAATCTTCCTCTAGAAAGTCACAAATGCTGATTTCAGAAAATACTTAAGATCATCATCACTGGTCAGCAGAAAATGCCTTTATAAGTTTCATGCTGTAAATGTCAGTGTTCTTCACAACATTTGGATCCAAAATTTAAAAAGGTAAGAAACCTGCCATACACAGGTTACATATTTTGCATTGGTCCATTATGTACAGTGATCAGCACCTACGTTTCTTTTTCTGTGGTTGTCTTCAGGTTCCACACCTCTGGCTGCTGGAGCCAAACACAGAGAGAGGGGGATACAATGTTGTCTCATGGATTTCACAAAAAAAAGCGCTCAAGTTGTGAGCTCAGGCCCCAGAAAACAAGTTTAGACATCGTGCAGCTCAGCTGGCAATTTTCCTGCCTGAGACTGACTCTAACGTTAGAGGAGGAGAAAGACTCTACGTGAGCAGAACCCAGGAACCAAACCAGTCAGTGCTGAAGAATACAGGCAGCACCTTTCACAACGCTCACATGTATCAGGTTAATTGATTCCAGCTCATCCTATTAGTTCCTTCCTTAAAGTAGCTCCAAAGTACCCCAACAGATTTCAGCAGGAGTCCTAAAAATATACTGCTCTGGTAAATGGCATTTAAGACTTTTTGTTTGGGGTTTTTTTCTCTCCAGGTTTCCAGGAGATACCCATAGGATGCCTGTTTCCTCATTCACAAAGACATGATCTCGGCTCATGATATGTGTTGCTGAAACTCCAGACAATCAGACAAGGCTTAACCACCTGACTGGAGATTCCCTGGACATATAGGCCTTGCTCAGAGACACAGTGTGCTGCTGCATTTCATTATGCCCTTGATGTTTTAATTGCCTGAAGGGACTCTGGTTTGTTGGGCCCCATTTAGAGGAAATGATGGAATACAGGTCCAGAAAGAACCTCATCTACAAGTCTCTCTCTCTCTCTCCCATGCCCTCAGACAGGATCAGCAGTACCTATATGATTCTTGACATAGTGATTGTGCAGGGTTTTTTCCTTGTCCCCTAAAGGCTGCAGAATTACTCTGAGTGCTAACAACCTCAGCTATTAAATGAGGCCTTGCTAGCATCTAGGGATAACATATGGAATCATTCATTCCTTTCCATTTTGCAGCTATCTTGCCTGATGACTTTTTTTCATCTTTCTTCCAATTTCTCTTTCCTAGACTAAGGACTGACATGTTTTCAGTCTTATCTTGTAGATCTTAACTGTTACCTGGAGTTACAAGCAGGAGGATGGCACAGCATTTGATTGATGGCCATACTGACAACTTTCTTGTGTGTCCAAAGAACTCTGTCTTTTGAAAATGTATTTAATTGTCATGGATTTCAAAACTTACACCATATACAAGCAGGCATTTTGTCTCTTCACTGGTGAATGTATTAATTTCATTTACCACTGAAAAGTATTATTTCACTGTGCTATGAAAATAAGTAATTTGTAAATGCACAGAACTTTTATTAAACTCAAATTCTGCAGCTCACCTGACTACAGCAACCAACTAGGTACTGTAAGTTTTTTCTGTAATACAGGAGAAGAATATGCCATTCCTATAATCAGCTACCCTTTCACCTGCTGACAATGGCCACAGTCGAGATAGTTTGACTAGTAGCATAATTAAGAAATGGAAAATTATTTCCCCTCCCTTTTCACAAACACATTCTTCAACTTTTCCAATATCTGGTGTTTATCAATGTTTTGATTAGCTAGTTCACCCATATGGTCTCTCCATACCAACAACTGATAAACCGCCACAGTTAGAATGGAAAACTACATCTGTTCAGGAAGTGTGCACAGACAAGAAAGTTACTCCAGTCATTAATTAACTTTACAGCTCCAGTCAAAAACTAATTTCTGACTTCTGAATAGTGAAAATGAAGGTCGGTCTACTCTGCAAATTACTTAGTACCTACGATGCTTAGACTTTGGTATCCTTTGGTAAAAGGTACAGTGTGGAATAGTTCAGATGCCCATGGTTAAAAATGAAGACTACAATGCAGCCTGCATGGGCAATTAATAATGGAATAAATCAGAACAAATTACACACTGAGAGTATAAAGCAATGCTGGAACAAAGCAAGTGAAAAAAAAACCCGCAAAGCTCTTTGTTTTGCAGACAGACAAATCAGTTTCATCATCCTTGGTAACAAGATCATGCACTGTAATTAACTGTTAGAAAGCTAGCACTGTAAATAATCCAAGTTAGCTGAAACCAGGGTGTGACATCTGAGTATATTTTTACTGAAGGGTGTTAGCTTTCCAAGGCTTCTTCACAAGAACTGACCACAGAAAACAGGCTAAATATTCTTGTTACTGGGTTAGAAACAGACATTTTAATTAAGCTGTAACTAAATTTCTTTAGAAAGATAAAGAGCAAAGGGAAGAGAAAGACACTACTTTTTGTATTTCATCATGACAAAAGGAAAAACGGAATAAATTAGGTTTCATATAACTAAGTAGATTCTGTAACTAAGCAAAATGTTCAAAAATAAGTAGTCTGGAGTTGGAGACCTGATCCTTCAAAACCTTGTGTCTCAATGGTTCCCACTCAGGTAAGAATATTCATCGATAAGAGCTACAGCACTGAGCTTCATGCTTCCCTCCACAGAAAGCAGGGGATAGAGGATGGAACAAGAGCAATTCCTACATTGTCATGTATCGTTCCCTTTTATATTTGTCTCTTCCTATTTCCACTCAGACTCAGTGACAGCCAGTACATTTCAACATTAATATATTAAAATGTCAGCATAGCCAGAGCTTAACTGCTTTCAAAATACCCGAGTTGGTCAGAGCTAATCCTTACATCATATGCAGCACATGTGGGAGCCAGTCTGCTACTCGTGAACCAGCCCCAGCACCTCCAGCCCACAACAGGCATTAGTGACATGGCCTTCTCTATGGATCCTTGCATCCAGGCTACGCTGAAGTCTCCACCTTTTTTTCCAAATCAAATAAACTCTCTAAGACACCACTGCATTTAGAGACATCAGTGTTTAACTATGCACTACTACAGACGCTGTAATCTTCCATTCTGTGGTCTTCAGGACTGTAGATTTGCTCCACTGTCAGAATAACTTTGCCAAAACACTTCCCTCATGACATTCCCCACTTTTGAACACTTCCACTGTCGTTTCTTTTCTACTTGGTACTCTCTGCTTGTTCTGGCTTCTAAGATCTCCCACAATTTCTTAGCCTCTCTATTAGTTCAGCATACTATTGACCTACTACCTATACTCAGCAACAACATAAGCCCTTTACAGTGACACCATAGGCCACTAATCTGTTTAGCAGACACTTTCAACCATTTAGGATTAGACAGAACATAACCAAAAAAGCAGACACAATTTGAGCAAGGAAAGAAGGAGAATAGACTAGGGGTTTGACTTGAGCCTGGCAAAGTTTGCCCCAGAATATTTTTAGGGACAGCCACTAGCAATTATCTTTGGGAACTTGCAGTGGAAGGATGAGGCTTTTGATAAACAGCAAAGGGTGAATACACTGCTTATCTGTAAAAACAGAGAGAAAGGAGGATCCTAGAAATGACACAGCACTTAGCCTAGCACTTCAGTTCTTGGAAAGACACCAGAACAAATCAGTCAACTCTTCTGTAAGCACCTCAAAGATAAGGACACATCAGCAGGGATTTGCTAGTAACAGGTCACTTCAGTCCGAGTTGATTTCCTTTAAGACAAGTAGCAAGTCTAAAACCCAGTGGAGATATGAGCAATCATTGCTTTGTTAAGGTTTTGACACTGTATCACATAACAATCCTCCAGGCAAGCCAGGACAACACCACAAGACAGATACAAAACAACATGGAAAAATTCTACTCAGAATGCTGAGTTGTCAATGAGAAATTGTCCAACTGGTAAGTATATCAACCTGTGTTATGCAGAACACTGCTCTAGGGCCCCAGATGGTCAATATATGCATTTGTGATTTGGAAGCTGGTAGAGACCTACATCTGCAAACAATGCCAAACTGGAGGGAGCTGTGAGCACTCTGGAAGATTACACCTGAAGGCCATTGGGACAGCAATGAGCAACTGCTCTGGGTCCCTTCCAGCCCTGTTTTCTGCTACTGTATTTTTCTTCATATCTAACTCTTCTGCAAAGCACAAGCTTTAATCCCCTAATCTGATGCTTCCCCTTATCCAAGTTGTGTTTTCATTCAGTTCTTTTTGGCTAAATCCAGACAATCATGTGCCTCCTCTCAGGCTGTCACAACTTGCTGCTGGACTGCAGGTTCCTTGGGAGGGGGGCTGCTTTTCACTGCATTTGCACTTCCCAAACCTTTGCTGTGGTTTCTAGCAGTTTACATGTTACAAACCAGTTAAAAGAAAAGAAAAAAAAAATCCAACATAAAACAGGCTAGCATCTTCTTTGTCAAAAGTGATGATTGTTGTTTTCAGCATTAAAGTACTCTGTTTCAGAACAGGACAGCATACTGGACAGGAACTGAATTCAAATTTGCATTCACTTTTAAGTTGCTTTCTTTTCATGCAATACCTAAGGCAAGAGTATTCAGCACTGGTATGTACTAATAGCACACGTACTGAGGGCTGACACATGGAAAATTAAGCAAGTCTGTATAAAATGAAAGCATTCCATACAAGGACACCAGGGCCTAAGGGATGGAATTACCAGCCCTAAATGGTGCAGCAGCCAGCTTCTGCAGTGTCTGATCCTGCAAACATTGAACACACATGCTCAGCTTGACTATGAATAACCCTATTGAGTTGAATGGAATTATTTACAGTAGTAAAGTTAAGTACGTCCATAAGCACTCACAGATTTGGGGTTTAGCACAGGGCATTAACAAAAAAAGAGGATGAAACCAGACATTTCCTGTGCTACTGAGAAGTTTCAGTGCAGCAGATCTGCTCAGACCCATTTGCCCACGCCTGGAACTTTCCTTTCTGTAGACACTCGCTGTCAAGTCTTCCCAGCAAGCAGAGGGGGTGGAGCTCCCCTGTGCCACAGGCACTGATGTTCCTACCCTAGCACCTACACAACCTCCACAGTGCTTCCGGATTTAAGGTGGCAATAAAAAGCACCCTCAAAATTGGCACCTGTGGCCTTTTCTTTCAGTTTAGAGAAACTGAATCACATGCTGTATTTTCATTGACAGTGGAAACATACTAGCCAAGAATAAAATCACACAGTCTTTTACAGACTGTCCTCACCCTCACCACACTGGTGTTTTCCAAACTCTCAGCCAAATGAATACATATGTCCACAGCCTTTGAAGGGCCAGCCCCCATACTGCAATGCCTCTCCTCTTCACTGTCTCTGTTAAAAGTCACTCAGATCTGATTTTGGTTTGCTTAATGTTTTTTTTTAGGGAACAAAGCAATTCACTAGATCCTAAAAGGTACCTAAGCCACACCACAAAAAAAGAAATTATCTATAGAGGATTTAAAATAAGCCTAGATTCTGTGCACTGTAATGTTTTATGATTTAATCACTAGAATGCAGAATGGATGACGCCATGGACAAAGCACAGGATTGACACTTCAGAGGTATGGTCTTTATCACTGATGGTTACAAATATGCTCTGTGATTCTGAATGCATTATTCAAATTCTTTGGTTGAATTTCCATCAGTGGTCCACAATATCAATATACAACCAGAGCCTTCAAGCCTAATACTTAGAGACCTTACACTCTGCATTCTGGAAACTTCGCAGATTTCCTTTCAAATACCTCATACGTTGCCTATCCCATAACTGACGTTTTCAAAAGGAAGCAGGGGAAAATAAAAAAGTCAGTTCAGAAATCATAGGGTTCAAGTTGTAAATTGGGGCTGAAATTCAAATCCTATGGCTTAATTCATTAATGAAAACATCTGACAGGAAAGCGTTCTGAACATCATATGTTACTTCTTCCGTTTTCCTCCCCAGAGTTTGCTTGGTCCAAAAACCATATTCACTTACCAGCCCGGGACAACCGAAAGATTTTGTAGTTATGGAACAACTGGAACTGAAACAGCCCCACCAGGAAAGTGCTTTACAGCAGAGTATCTTTGGCATGGGAAAATCACACCAACAACCACTTTTAGGCTAAAACTTCTGCATTGTCTAACAGGAAGTGGTATGTACAGCTCCCACAGTACTCAGCTACCACACCAGTTCCTCTAAAGAGGAGGCACAGCAGAGCATGAAGCATGAGCCAAAAGGCTTTTATCCAGGTTCTCTATCCACCTTGCACAATAAGGCAGCAGGACACAGCAGGCAGGGCTGAGATGACGGCAGCAGTGCTTCAGGTACACCACCACTGCCACCATCTCCTCCTTTGAACGTAACAGGGCACTGATGCAGAACCGACTGCAAGGCAGCAGCACAACAGAGGAGGAACAATCTAAGATGACTTATGGCGTAATTGTAATTAATGCCTCCTGGCACAGCCATACTCTGTTCAGACGTCAGTGGCAGAAGTTCAGTTTTGCATCTAGAGCTTGTTTTGCTGAGGTGGGCTAGAACAAGCCGTATAAGCTGAAACATAGCTCTGCTGTCATGAACTGTGACCACAATGGGCAACTGTTCTGAACCTTAATGGCACAGTGAACTGTGTAGCACCTCATCCAGAGACAGAAACTGTGTGAGGACAAGCTATCGCTAGGGTCTCTGGTTCTCATTTCCTTCTGCTTGTTCCACCTACAGAAATTCAGAGGTGTTAGTCATCATAGACCTGGTGAATTACTTTCACTAGTGATTTTGCCAGTAGTAAATCCTGATGCCTTCAAAATTATTTTTGATTTTTACTCTGACAAAAATAATGCTAGAAAGTCCTCACTGTTTGTATTTTAATTCAAAGTTGTCTGCAAAAGAAAAATATTTTTCAAGAGGGATGTAAGTATTAGTTCATTGGGATTATTTTGAACTAAAACATGGGTTTAATTTTGATCACCCTTCTTCCGTAATAGAAAAGGTAGTCAGAAGAGTCCTTATGTGAACAGACATGTACACATCCTCATTATATCCTGTCAGTGCACTGTTTGGTAAGATTATACAGTCATATGACAACAGACCTATTTGTATCACAGGCTTCTTTTGAACAGAGAACATGTTTCAGCAATTTGGACTTCTAACTATTTCATGGGTGGCAGCTTATCAGAGAGAAGATACTGATGGACCTATTTAAGCAAGTGGACAGATAGAAGCCATGCAATAATACTGAGGCACACAGCTAACAGAAGTTGGGCTTTTCATAAGCATAGAGATAAGGACATAAAAGCAGTTTCTTTGTTTTCACGCCACAGATCACTCCAGCTGGCCTCAGCCAAGTGGAGGCAGCCACATGCACGCCCTATCCAACAGCAGGGAGGTGGGTTACATCCTGTGATTCTTGATTCAGCTGCACCGAGCTGAACTTATCTGAAAACTATTGTTGGAGAACTTGCCTGAACTTTCTGGGCACAAGCAGAGGTTTTCATAGACAACAGGTTCACTGAAATGAACTACTTCCAGCATGGCACATATTTGATTTCTGGCTGTGGGCTTCCATTCAGTCAGCGTCAAGGCATGGGTCCAACTCAGAAAGGGAACTTGTTTCAGCTGCTGAGATCAATACAGCCCTCAGTACTGGATGGAGGAGGAGGCAGCGGCCACCCAACGCAGCAGAGGTTATAATGGCAGTGGCTCGTTACCCTGGGAGCAAGGCTGGGTGCTTTGCTGAGGAGAGGCATCTCCAGGGCTTTGACAGGTGTGAAACACCCTTGAGCTGACAGCTTTGAATGGGATGCCCAGAACAAAATGGCAGGGACCAAGAAAGTTCAGGGTAACACACAGGAACCCCAGAATGACCACGCAAGGCAGTTCGAAGTCCTGGAGCTACTGAAAAGTCTCCCTAGCCCATCAGTGCAGGGCAGAGGTGCCACATAAGCAGGAATCTGAGTTAACCTTGCAACAGAGATAACTCCTCTTCATTTCCTGGTATTTAGTATTCATGAAGAGTATCCATGTGGTTTCTTCACTGCAATGTCACCTGCTAGTTCTACGGTTTCAGCCACAATAGTTTCATGCAGCTGAAATGTTTTTCCTGGCCACAAAAGGTTTGCCTTGCCCAGATAGCAATCCTCTCAAATGTTTCTCTTGAGCAATTAGAGTGTCTGGCCCAAGGAAACAGAAATAAAAAGGGGAAAAGCATGAAAAAAACAAGCAGAGAGAACTGAAAAAGGAATCTGGAAAACAAAGATCTAAAGAACAGAAAAGTGAGCTAACATCAAAGACATCAGAAGAATAGCTCCAGCTGCAAGAATAGGAAGGTGCGGTGTGTAATTCTGGTTTACTTTTATATACAATAATAGAGGGGAACCAGATCAATTCAGAGGAATGCATTATTATTGCTTGTGTGTAACAGCACACCTGAAACTACCAGTGAGGAGTTTTAACTTCACCAGTCCCAGCTCTTCCCTGAAGAATCATCTTCATCCATCCCCTTGAGCTCCCTTGCTAGCACTCAGTAGACTGGCATTTTGGCATCTCCCACATCCTTTGACAGCATGTTCATCACTCCACAACATGCATAGAAAGAAAAGTCAAGCTCACTGTTTTTAAATGCACTAAACCAAATGCCAGAAAATGTTAATCCTAGGCCTTTACATGCTTATTTAAGACAGCAAGGACTGGGCATTACACTGCTAAAATCTGTTTATCACGAGTCTAAGCCAGTATGATTTCTTTCCAATTCGGACAGGTGCGTGACACGGCCAGTTACTGCAGCTCAGCAAAGAGCTGGCAACTAGTTAAACTGCTGCAAAGCAGCCACTCTGTATCAAGAGGCCCCAGATGGCAGGGCAACCCAGACTGATGGAGCCCACAGGCTTCCAGCTGCGGCACAGAGTATTATGCCTGATTTTAAGGGCTAAAGATATCTAAAGGGCTTGCTTAATGCCAGGCTTCATATGAGATATTTCAGCATGTAATGCCACAGATGAACTGGGCATCGGCCATGCTAGATCTACACTTTCACATCTTACCGCCTAGTTTCCCAGATCTGAGTTAGACAGGATCTTGGCTCCCTTGTTTGAGTTGATTTTAGAGAAAAGATGAATGGGCCAAGCTGATACAAGTACATAAAATACTGGTTGGTTGGCTTGAAAAAAAAAAAAAACAACAGGTAAAGCGGAAACTTCCATTACCTCACAACTAAAAAAAAAGAAAATGTTCAAGCAAACTGCAAGATGATAAATGCAGAGCTGATAAGAATGTTGTTACATAGAATACAAGAATTTCAGCCAAACCCAACAGTCAGTGTCACTGAAGCTACAAATTATGCAAGACTCTACCAAGGTTTATACGTTTATAAAGCAGAGTTACAGTAACCATTTTTCCGAAGGGGAAGGACAACTAAATACATGCTCCCAGGCTTAGTATTTAGAGATTGCATTGCAACAAGGAGGCGGCTCCTTTGAGGAACAGATTATCTCACACATATTAATTAAAGGCATGCGGTGCCTTCCTCTACAGCATCCCATACTGACCACTGCTGGAGGAAACGAATTGTCATGCTGAAGCAGACCTGAAAATGCATTAATTCCCGTGACTCCTGTCAAGGTGCCACAAGAGCCATGGTGGGGCAGGGAAGGGCTGTGAGGAGCTGGAGACCAGCCCTGCTGCAGCGTCACCATGGTGGGGATCAACAGCCCCAGGCTGGGCTGAAACGGGGTCCTGGGCCATGGGCAGGACACAGGGAGCCCCTCGAGGAGGCTGGGCACAGCCATCAGTGCCCTCAGTGCCCTGACAACTTACCAATAAAAAAGAAAATCATTCCCATTTGCTAAACAGTTTTTGCATGAACAACTCAAATCAGTCTCCCAAATTACTCTTAAAAACAAATATTCAGCAACTTTTATGAATAATATCTGCATCTGTTCAGAGGGATGGAAGTGTAGGAGTGGGAAAAGCAGACAGATCCAAATTCTGCTTCTGGTCCTGCTAATAAGCTGCAGAGGGTAGGTCACTTGTCCCCAGTTTTACCATCTTATAATGGGGGACAATGAAACAGTCCACAGCTGTAAGCAACAGGCATTACACATGGCCAGAAGAAATGGAATAATTTTGTGTCAGGCTGTTTTGGAAACATTAAGAATTGAGGTTGAGAGGGTTATTTTATTTGTTAATCTATGCCATATATTGGGTCTATTTTCTAATTCCAGGCTCCATTAGTTGCCAGGAGTCCAAACAATACAATTCTATACAATTCTATACAGTTCTGGGAAAGAGAGGACTATCTTCTCAATGCATTTATAATCTTCCAAGATTATGTAGAATAATTTATCTATATCTAGATGCCATTGTTAACGCCAATATGACAAGTGTATCTAAAACTGGATCTGTGCAAGCAGTACCCCTAACAAAGAAAGATTAAAGGTGAAAATACAGGCAAGATGGTTTAAGTAAATTATAGATCATTTTCTTTTGTTTTAAATCACGTAACTCCGCAAATTAGCACAATTACGTCCTTCCACATACTGAGTGCTGTTATCTTAGGACTTAAGCAGTAAACAAAGAAAATCTCTGCTCTGCTGATTTCAGAGTTGTTTTTTTCAGATACATTATTTCCATATTATCCTAAGTTTTACATGGGTCATAAGAACAGATGTGGTCACTGTTCCAAGAATCTAATAAGCAAACACACCTAACCACCAAACACAATAAAAGCAGAAAAAAAAAAATCTTGAAGCATTGCTAGCTTCTGTATCTGATGAGATAATTATAGTCAGTTTTTCTGAATAAAAACCTAAAAAATTTGAAATAATTTTCTAGTGAAATTTGAAAAAAGAGCTAATTGCCACTTGGGCACGAGAACTAGCAGTATTCCTCACAGACATATAGCATGAGGAAAAAACATTTAGATATGAGAAGAAAACCAGAAAGGGTCTGGTCCAGTTTCATTGATGTTATTAAGAGTCTTTCCATTGACTCCATAAGGCAAATATGACCAAAGACAGCAGTTAGAAAAAAGGCCTGCAGAGTACACTGTGGATGAAGGACATAAAGAATGAGGACAGACTGGGCTGGACATATAATGATGTCAGGATAAGCTTGATCTTCACAAAAAAAGCAGTGAACTGGTTGTAGGGAGGGTCTAATATGTCAGTCACAAAGATGATAATTCACTTAACTTTACAGCTTTCCTTTAAATCAAATCATGGGCGATGAGACACAGCGTTGACTGTTACCCTCTTGCAAAGGTCTAAACTCCAGTTGTCCCAAGTACCTTCACCGCTTACTGACCTGGAATTTCACAATCAATACTAGAAGCAATAATCCCTATTGGAATTGTGCTATCATGATATTAAGAGGTTGGCTCCATGGATATTTGGTCATTGTCTTCCAGGAGGCAGCAAGATAGAAAGCAATTCAATCTGTCTGGCTGTGCTAACGTTTTACTCCGTGTTCACCATGTCCTTTAATTTCTGTAAGTGTACATTAGAGTTTGAGCTGCTGAGGGGGAAGAGAGGGGAATAAGATCAGGCCCTAGAGCCTCTTTTGTATCAGGTTGGAATTTTGATCTGAAACCAAGCTTGATCAGTTCCCTAACATGGGTAAAAGTCCTGTGTAAGAGGCCATGTCATTCTCCACTCAAATGGCCAGAAGCCATCGTTTCCACAAGAAACAAAAGCAACTAAAAGCTTTAAATCCTATCCCATTGTAGGAATACAATTGAATTCTCTTGCCAACATGAGGACAGAGTATACATAGTCACTGCATAGGACTGACAGTCTGTGTGGGAATTACTGAAGTCTAGCTACAAGATATCCATATACAGACATTTCCTGCCACGAGAACGTTATAGTACTAAGTCAGCATCAAAAATAATCTAAAGGACAAAAGCAAAGCCTCTAAAATACCAAGGAGGAAAAAAATTATACACAAAGAACACTTCATACATTCAGTACAGACATTTAAAGTAGAAGATATCAAGGTCATATCCTGCAGCCTTTATTCAGGCACATCAATAGAAGGGGATTGTTAAAGTAAAGCCCAAGGCAGTATCTGACCTTTTTTAACTTTTTTTTTTTTTTCCTTTGGATAAGATGGTTACGAAATGCTGCCCAAGAACAGAACTATACGACATACTAAACTCAAACCACACATTTGAAACTGAATAGTATCTATGTTTCCAAGTATGGCCCCAAAGAAGCTCTATGAGTAGCAGTAAAAGAGATGAAAGATACTTCTACAGTCTGTTAATATAAAAATAATCTAATCTTTCTATAAACAAAGCAAAGGGAGTTTAATTAATCAGCCATTACATCAGCCATGTTTGAAGAGAGCACAGCAGTTCCCATGGAGGTTTGATGGCCTTTCAACCTGTCAAGTTCATTTTGTGGTGAAAAGTAACTAATGCAGGCAACATGCACTGAAGCAACCCTGCCCACTCACCTCCCAAGAAATCTTGTTTAGCGTGAAGAGAGAAGAGAGGTGTAGTCTGTGACTGTATCAGCTCAAATACTCAACTCATCCCTCTGACCTGGAATCCTGTTGCTCAACACAAGGATAAATACGAGAAGCTTTCCCAAGGAGTGTCATGATGGTGAGCAGCTCCTTCTTACACAAACAGTGTATGTTAAATAACACCCGTGTGTCCCCACAGACACAGATATCTGAGAGGAAAGCAGACACCACCCATGTCAGCTTCCCTTCCATGTCGCCACCACTCGATCCCACTATAAAGACAGGCAAGAACAACTAGGTCTTCAGTGTTTTTCCGCTGTTCTCTCACAGCCCCTTTCCCTTTTGCAATGGCTAATGGTGTTTACCTAAACTAGAAAAACATAATAAACTAGAATACAGCCTTTGCTTTTCTATGTGCCCAGGTGGTACACCTGTGCAGGGATGCTAGAGTGTCACAAACCTAGCTCTGATGTTATTATATGGCACTAATATTACAACACTTAGTAGCTGTTCCATATGCTCCCTGTAGCTCATTACTACCATTATTGATCGTTACTTCATAACAGCAATTCCAGTGTTACCAGAACAGCTCATAAAGGTCATATAACAGGCACCTGAAAAACATTCATTCATTCATATACACTGATACCTATTTTGCCTAAGCAAGTATTTGCTTGGATAAGTAAGCTCTTGCTTCTTTCAGTGTATGCTTAGAACAACATAACTTTTACAGAATTTTCTGCACTAAGTTTTCAGCTTCTTCTAGAAGAAAACAGCTTTGGAAAACATTAAAACAACTATGGCATGTAGGAGGGAAATAGGAACCCCTCCATTTCTGTGTGCTGGGGTGGGCTTGGTGCTCCCCTTTACGAAGGGCACGGCTACTTCAATGCAGAGTGTGGGATTTACTCGTGTGTAACACCTCCCTCTACTGGCTAAAACCGTGGGAATACTTTAATTCCCAAGCAGGGAGGTTTTTTCTGGAGTGAGAACTCCAAGCTCAGGTCACCTCCCATCCTCTTGTTCTTACACACATTTGTAATCTCTCTCTGTAACCCTAAAGCAGACAAGGTTTGTGTGATGGAGCAGGTGATGCTGAACTGGGCACAATTTGCCTGCAACTATCCCTCGATGCAAAAGTCCTCAATGAAATTGATGTTGAGGTGCGTTGAGCAAGTGCAGTGGGGCTGTTCTTGGGCACCCAGGATTAAAAGGGACTTCTGCTTTGCAGAACCTTTAATCTTGGACTTCGGAGCAAGATCTGATTTAGCAATACTGCTTATTAAGTGATTTTGAAAACTAAGATCCCAATGGTGAACCTTAAGTCTCTTCAGCAAAACCAGAGTTCAGTGGTTAAATATGGAGGTTTTACCAAATCTCAGTTCTTTACTCTTTGAAGACCACTAAAGCCATAACTCAGTGGTATTGTGTACGCTGCACTAACAGCATTTTTGTATCTGATCCCACCTGTATTCTTCTTAAATGCTCAACAGCTGACAGAATTGATGAAAAATTATCTTGATGTGCTTTGAGAATAAGAAACGCTAGCCTATGAATACACTCTAGATGGCAAGGCAAATCTGGGATACTCTGTCAGGACAATTTCACAACACGTAGCACCTTCAGTTTCCAGCACTGCATAACATGCTCTCTCACACCCTGGACAGTTAACGGTCCTTATAGAGCCTACAGGCTACAACTGGGAGGGTACCATTCCCATACACCCCAACACCAAATGGCATTAAGATGAGAGAAGGACATTCTAAAGTTAGCCTGCTGTTTTGTAAGCTGCTATCAAAGTTGGCCATATGGATCTTCTGTGAAGAAAAAAATAAAAGATGATCCATTCCATCAAAAATGGAGAATCCAGTTCACACCAACCCTTCTGAAATGCAGCCTACACTATAGATTCAGACATTCTTGATCTCTAGGCTACAGACACTAATATTTTTCCTGCTACAAGACTGTCAAGTTCAATAAATGATTAAAATACTGTTTTCTATCATAATTCACACAGTTATAAGTAAAGTAAATAATTGAAAAATTAAAGTTATGCATAGCAAGAAAGTTATATCCTTTTCATTGTTCTCCATTAAAAGCCTTTTTAATTTACCATTCCTTCCCTTTTATTTCCCTTCTTCCTTTGTTTGGTAAGCTTTTTCTAAATTTCCCTTCCCCACATTCTGCATGCAGCGTGACACCATTCATGTAGAATTCATCACAGGAAAACAAACATAATATCTCACTCCCATATTCCCAGGAGGGAATTAACTGAAATTAGCAGTTCTTGAGAAACTGGCATAGAAAAAAAGCAGGAGAAATTACTATAGCCAAGTTGTCAGGGAAACTATTAGCACTCTGGTAGCTCAGGAAGATGGGCTATTTGAAACACTTTCTTCCAAGTACCCAAGCAAACTATAGGGTCGTTTATGGGGATAGGAAGCACACAAAGCCTGAAAGCATTATTGCCTTTGAAAGGCTTAGTAACTCCTGGCTGCTGTGGCACAGCTCAAAGCAGAATGGACTCTTGCTACCTTTTCAGCACAGACATACGGTTCTATGAATAGGACTTGGCTAATTCCCCCTTTGTGGAAGTCTTTAGGAAGCTTTTCATTGTATGGCCCAGTCTATAGAACTCCTAAAGCCAAAAGATAAGAGTGACATTTTCTAAGGAAATTATCCAATTCTATAGTGGACTTTTTAAAAATTATTTGTGCCCAACCCTGTTACATTTCCTTTTCTACTCAAGGGAGAGCAATTATCACAGCCAGCACTAGACAGACTTCTGCAACAGAACTTCATTACTTTTAGTCCTACACGAGTAGATGGAAGAACAGCACTTTGCCGATTTCAGACACCCAGGCAGCTTCTGTAAGCTATAGCTGTCTTAAGTCACAGAGCTAACATTCAGCATGAAGCTACAATTATCAGTGCCATATTCCTGTCCTCTACTCTCTGCTAGAAATTCTTCTGACTTGCCTTCTAGCTAGGAAAGACTTCAGACTGTAAAATAACCTGAATTTAAGGCCCACTGGGAACATGCTGCTGGGATACAAGCACTGCTCCAACAGCTCTTCCTACACCAATGCACTCAAACCCAGATGATGTCTAGTTTTCTCCTACTTGCCACAAACACACACACTTACAATGTATGGCTGGGAGAGCAAAAAAAATGGCAGGCAGAGTGCATTTCTGTGGTATAACTGCACTTGCAGTAGTATTTTTGTGAGTAGAGCAATGCAGATGAAAAGAGAAAAAGCAACACGCCTATGCCAACTGATCTTTTGTGTGTTGACCTTGCTGTGAATAGCTGATTAGTGACAGCAAGTACATGAACTGTCACCCAGAGTAGGCTGTGGGAAGTGGGACAAGAAATCCTAGGCTTTAGCCCTGAGCCAGGACTGCAGTAGACATATTAGAATTAAATAAATAAATAAATCTGTCTTTACATATTATACGAGGAGATGCCTCAGTCACCTGGTGGTTAAAAGATGTGGAGCTCTCACAAAACATGGCTAACCTCATACCCCACAAGCTTAAACAGCCAGTAGCAGACTTCATGGTATCATTGCATCCACATGGATCAGACTCTCAACAAGAGAACCCTGGTCAAAAATACATGAGGCAGTAGGAGTTATTCTAACCATAATCCTTGCAAGAGGCCTGGGCAAGGGTTGAGTTTTCAATGGGAGAAACAGCAGAGTAAAGAGGGGGAGGAGAAATGAAGGGGGGGGGGGGGCGGAACAAAGAGTTAAAAACTTGCTGACAACAAAAGCAAGTTAACATTAGAGTCAACATTAAGATTTCTGGGGCTATCCCAAATTTTTTCTTCTTATTTCCTCTCTCAGAAATAAGGCCAAGGCACACAAATACAGTTACTTGGTTACAGACTTCGAAACCTGCCAAAGACAAAGTTTTGTGAGCTGATTTTACCTTCCATTCTGCAGGTTATAAGAAGTTTCCTTACACCTGCATAGCTCGCTCACAGAGTGTTAAAGTATTCCTCCTTCTCCAGTTACTCAATTTGCCTGCTTGAACCACAGACCTACTGGCCCTGGAGATTCATCCAACTTGTACCTACTTATCCCCTCCAAAATCGCTTGCCATCCCTGGCTCCCTTTCACCTTTGAGCGTGAGGATGTGCACGCACATATACAAGGCGTGTTAAGAGGTTAAAAGGGTGAATTTGTGCTGGGAGCATCACGTAGATGATTGGAGTCTCAGCTTGGCACAAGAAGAAAGGCCAAGACATGCCAGAATTTGCAGAGACATATCCCTCAAGTTTCTTGAACTGTACTTGGCTCTCAGACTCCTAGCAAAGACCATAGGACTCTAGGTCACCACGTTCATACAGACAGTTGTTAAGCACTGGAGCTCACACACAGCTGATCCAGTCCACATCTGAGGCCCTGCCATCAAGGGCACTTTGCCACACGCATTCCTCCCTGTACAGGGCTTCTCCCTCACTCTCCTGACAAGGAGCAGCCATTACACTCAGATTATTCATTTCACTGGCTATAAACCTCCAGAGCAGGGCAGCTTAGTCTGCATTTTTGCCTTCCTCTGCTGCGAGGAAAAAAGTTCACTGTATTTCTCCAGGTTACCAAGCACATATTGGAAATGTACTGCGGCTAAAGAGGCATGGGAAAAAGAATGAAACCCAAGCGTGTAGCCCCAAGGGCAAGAAGAGATTGCACAGCGCTGTCTGGACACCCTGCCCACAACACTTCACTTTCCCAGCGGTGCCTACACTCACTTTCCTTCTAAATGAACCTGCCTAAGACACCCATGCCAAGTTTTGAAAGAAGAGCCCGGCAGACACCTGCAGCGAAGTCCCTATTGCTCCTATGAAGATGGCCCTGTTGCAAACAACGACCAGGACTGATACTCTTGCAGAGGCTGGGACTCAGGTTCAGTTCAATTCACAGCTCCGCAATTGACCTCCCTAGTGAGACAGAATAAGGCACTTTCTGTGCCTCAACAACCAATGCATAACAGGGAAACAGTGCAGCCTTTCTCCCAAAAGCACCTTTTACTGGTCTGCAGAGCAAGGCTCTAAGGTTACAGATACACAGCACAACTTAGGATGACTTTGAAATACCTGAGCTAGCTCTGAGATTAACTTTAGAGAGTGGAACATAATCACACTAACTACCTTAGGTCAGTTAGCCCTGATGAGAAGCAGGATCTGTCCTATAGCATGCCAGCTGGGGATCTTGCTCTTTCTACCACCAACCTCAAGACCCTTGGCAGGAGTAAGCAGCTGGCAAATGTCCCCAGCACAGGATCATAACGCAAAGATAATGCTGACGCACCTCAAACCTCTTGGGGAATGATCCCTCTGGCAAAATGTAATTCCCCCTCTCTCTGGGAACACAGCAACTCTCTCCTAGGATGTCTCTAGAGAAAGAGGAAAATGTTGCCATGTAGAGCTGAGGAGAAGGCAACTAAGAAGAGGAGCGTGGCCTCCATGGAGAACAGAGGCTGTGCAGGTAACACAGGTCATGGTTGAGAAGAGAAACATGGCAGGTGGGACACAGAAAGGACAAGTACAGTATCACAAAGGAACATAAAATAACAATCCAACATGTTAATATTGGCATATAACAACCTTTAATATAACATGTATTCACAACTGTAAAATACCTACAGTATCAGAAATCTTGACACAGGATAGCATCAGGCCGCATACACGCACTAACACTCAGTACATTTAGGCATCTCATTCCCACTAGCTTTAGTAGGAGTTATGCATCTAACTAGGATTTGGTAACCTTCTGCCTCCATGTATGTCCCATGTGCCTGTACTGAAGTAAATATAAGGCCATTGGTTGGGACAGTGTTTCTGTCCAACAGAGGATGCAAGGTTTAGGGGAAAAAACCCACAGCATCACTCTGTATCTCAGAGCTGCTAGCTCCAAAATCATGCTATGCCTTAAACGTACGATAGCTTGTAAAGTTGGTTTTGTTTTCTCTGCAGGCTCAGTCCCTAATGCTATCCCCTACTGCATGTTCCAGCCTGCATTAAGCACCACCCTGTTCATGAGAAGTAATTTTGCAAGAAATTGAGGTGATTTCAGCATATTTCAAGGTATTAAAATCAGTTTAGTAAGTATCAAACTCTGAAGTAAAGTAGATAATAGGCATTAATCACCCAAGTAAATCCATTAGTCAGTTGCACAGTGTTCATGGTTGTTCCTGTACCTACAGCATCAATGAAGTCAGAATGAACCATCAGCCTTCTCCAACTTGCTATCCAAATCCAGCTGTTACTTTAATGGAATAAAAAATTTCACGCCCTGTGATCTCCTCTTTTATTTTTGCTAATTACCTTGGTACAGAGATTTCAAAAACATTTTTGTGCCACAATAAAAAGCTAATGGTTCATCTGGCCTGCAGAGGCATAAATACTACAAATATATTTGTAAAGCAGCTAATGATTTTGGACAGCACCCACGATCAAAAGCCAAAATGAGCAAGCAGGCTGATGACTGTCACCTGAACACCAGTCTTCTAAAACAGTGATCCCTCTAGAAAGATCAACACCACTGCCTAAAAGTTATAGGTATGTGTCTCAGCTATCACCTAGTATTTTGTCTTTCCTCATATTTTGGCTATTTTACAGTAAGCAAAGAGCATTATATAGAGGATCACTAAATAAACACTGTCTTTCACTCTGGAAAGTCAATTCCAGTCAATTGTTCACCACTATGGAAATAGTTGTTCAATATTTATACATTTTTAATGTATAGGATATCTAGATTGATAAAAAAGCTAAACAAATTCAGATATGGATTTATATGTTTGTAATTAATTTACATATACAATTGGATTTATCAATCCAATTCCATGCTACTGCAGGCAATCTCCTTAGTTTCCTAACATCACAAAGAAAGTTTCCATACCTAGAAAATAAATCCAAGTTCTTACAATTCCCCATTCAAATTATCCCTATTCTTGAAATGCAAGAGGGGAAGAGGAAAAAGTTGGGGAAGCAGGGAAGGCCAAAGAAAAACAACAAAAAAATACCCGTTTTTCTTTTTGGACTTATGGGGGGGAAAAAAAAAGAAGGCAAAATATGGAAAATAGCCTTATCTTAGTGAACAAAATGTTCTGGAAGTTTAAAGTTTTACTTAAAATCAAAATGCAAAGGATGGAGGGATTCTGAGGAGTCCAGACAGGTATTTCTCTCAAGCCACATTTGATGACTGTTTGCATTTCTCTTAGTTACAGGCCCAGAAAGATTTTACCTTAAAAAGACCACAGCAACCATCTTAAGAACAGACTGTCTCTGCTGCAGAGATCTGCTGCTCAGTTACCACCAGTATTGCATATATCTACCTCAGTGCATGTCCATTCAGAAGTCAAACGTAGTCATTCCTGCTCCAAATGGTCAAAGATAAGAACAGCACAAAAGTAAATTCTCATGTAATACCTTTGCCCTTGCCAAGTGGCTGCAAGTTTGAGGTGCTTCCAGACCTCCCTCCTCCTGTGATGTGAAGTCAGATCTGAGAAGACAAGATCTCACCAGGTAGGTAGCTGTCTAGCAAACACACACAAGCCCGTATCTTCACAGCACTCGCACACCACACACAGGCACCCTGTTGCAAAGGCCCCAATCAATATACTTCTGCCCACCACCTACCCTGGGGCCATGTCCTTCAGGGCACTGTAACACAGAAATTTGGTAGCAGTAGTTCACATTACCTCTATGTGGCCCTTGTCTGCTCATACCTGATCCCACGCCACCCCTTACCAGTGATAGGACAATTGCATCAGGTCTGCACTGTGAACCACACTGGGACCTGACCGAAGTTACACATAACTATTTTCAGCCAGGTTATTCTTCGGGCAGATCAGCCTTCTGATCCCACCCACAACTCTGCCCCACACACAGCTGTAGCAGCACAACTTGCAAGGGCACAGGGGGAGGGTGGAAAAAGGGACCAACACAGGAAGAGAGACTAAAACCAGGAGCTATTCAGGCCACCCCCATTGCCAAAGTAAGTAACCTGGTAAGTAAGTAGTATAAAAACCATTCTCAAACAAAGATTTAACACATCTGACTTCCTGAACGCTAAGCCTTACTCTGTCTCCTCCATCAATCCCTGCTTCCAAGAAATCCAAAAGCCTAAGCTTATTAAGCCATATTTTGAAGACTTTTTTTCTCACTCGCAGCAATGTTTAAGTAACCACCCTCACGCTGTCTCTCTCAAGCACACAGAGCCATCCCAGTAAAACTGTGCCAAGTGGCGGTGAATACTGTTAACTGGTCGAGGTGACTAATTCATGTTTGAAATACTGCACCTTGCCAGATTATTTTGGTACTTCCACTTCTGTCTCAAGCAAGAACTCAGAAACTGATAGAACACACAGAGAAACAGACAGCAAGCAAAAAAGTGGACAAAAAATGAAAAATAAAATGGACAAACAACAAACGTGTTTGAGCGTCAAATTAAAATGGGTTCGTTTCCAGGCCTTGTCTAGCTTTAATCCTGGATGATGTGTTTGCCTGAACCAATCTGTCCATTTTCAGTGAACACTTCAATAGTCTTCTCTTGAGTTCTTTGGTACATTTCAGCTTCTTCACCGCCAACCATTCAAACCTATTTGCAGTGGTGTGGTTTTCTTTGTTTGAAGAATGCGATGACAGTCAGTGCAAGAAAGCTGTATAATAGTTAATATTGTGCAAGCACTGGAAAGATGAGAAAACTGTTCTGAGTAAACACAGGCATTTCTCCAAAATATATTTATCCAGTTGTTAGACTCTACATGCTTGTGTGGACTCCTGGAATTACAGAATACTACATCTGCAAAATGTTTGTTTAACTCTACTGACAAAATAAAAAATAAAGCTGAATACCTCAGGAGCAGATGAGCAGTCTTTTATGAAGAGCACATTCCCTAGAGAGAACTGGAAGATCTTAGCTATCACATACATCTTCGTAAACCGTTAAGGAGACAGAAAATTGCCTGTTCACAACTGAGTCAACAGCGTAACTTCACTGGCATAAGAATAAGCACCAACTTAAAATGAGAGCAAATCTGAAACATATGTCCAGGCCCTAACAAGATACCTTGACAGAACGGCTCACCCATAACTGCTCCATTAGCATTTTTTCCCTCCTGAAAAACAAAGCCAAAAAGGAAAACAAGAAATTTACCTCCTAGAAGCTCTCTTTTTTTGTCACTCACTTTGAGTGGATTTTTTCTTCTTGTGTCTCTCTCATTTCTAAGCCAAACTCCTAGCTGTTGCTTGTTGAAGACTTCAGTGGTGATTCTGGCTGGCTGATGGCAGCTTGTTTCTTTCAAAATAACACACGAAGAAGGATACACAACAAGAAAGATTTCTTCACAGCTTCCAACACAGTGATTTGGAATTCCAAAGGTACCAAGAATCTCTTCAGTTTGCAGTTTTGCTCTCTTCTGCTTTGTTTAGAGGATACAACAAAGAGCTAACTTAGAAGATATCAAGAAAGCCATAGCACACAGAAGGATCTGCTTTGCAAGAGGGAAGGATGCAATTAACAGCTGTCACATACAGAAGTTAATCATATGTTATTCTTTTGCAATGGAGATTCCTGAATCCATTTCAACAGTTTATCAAGATAAAACAAGGTACACAAAACAAGATAAAAAACAAACAACTCCCTCTGTAATTTATTCAAATGTTTAAACATTCTTGAAAAGATAACTTAGTTTGCTGCTGACTGGCATGCAGATGGTATATAAATAACCACACACAGAGGCTTTGCTCACTTTAAGGCTTTGATTTAAAACTCAGAGAAGATTCCAGAAGAAACACCAAACTGCAACTTGTGACAACTACACTCTTCTTGAAAGTCACAATGTGTTTAGTATTCATTCACCATACCAAAGGTAAGATCAAAGAGTGTTCATAGTGAATCTCTGTGATACATGAAAATGCACAGCCTGTATAAAGTTTATATCCCAGAGATGTGGATTCAGTTTTGGTGCACTGTTGAAAGCTGTTGATCTTGTTCACATTCGCAAATGCTGATAGAACTGTTGGCTTTATAAGATATTACTTATTTACATAACACCCAGTCAACATCAGAGACCAATACCATTTGCAGATAAATCAGGAAGAACATTCTTGTTATTCTAGCATGCCTTCTGTTAGCTCTTAGAAAAGAGATTTCCATTCTTGCATGCCTAGGAATAAAAGTTCCATCAATCAAAATCATTCACCAGTTTTGTAACGCCCCTCCACCTGACCTTCACTGCCTCATGTAACAAGCAACCTGCCGAGTCTTCTTCTGTAAAGAACACATCTTGGTAGACTAGTCATCGAATCTGTCAGACGCAAAATGAGTAGCTGTGTAGGTCAAATTCGTGGAAAAGGCACGCTGTGGTAACTAATCTGAACCTCAGAATCCACATCACCTTAACACTCTTAACTTCTAGCACACAGTAGGCAATACTGCAGCCACCAGACAAGCAGGCAGCTTACAACTGCATTTAAACAGATTGGGCCTGGTCGTCTTTTGGCCAATGTTATAACAAGAAGAGTACAAGCGAGAATTATTTAAAATTGCATCCCTTAGATGCTGCTTATGATCCAGCTTCTCAAGAACATTTACAGTAATATTCTGCTTTAGGATAGGCAGCATAGGAATTATTTTACACTAGCCTACAGCATCTGAAAACTTGAAGTCAGGTAAGATGTAAAAGTAGAATTAAAATTAACTGAGTGACTTCAGGTAAGCCTCTGGTGAGCATTTATTCGCATTGCAAAACTACTTCTGAGAGAAGGTTGACTCTAGCTTTTGATGTGGCCATAACAGAGAGGCTGCTCTGATCTGAACTTTAATTATACATTAATAGCATCTGAAAGAGATTCTCTGATGGAACTAATCCTTTCACACCTTGACCCATATATTTTTCCTTAACCAAGAGGAGACATTTCATAGACTAGACTATTAAATATTACTGTGGTCCAGACCTGCATCATAAATCCCTGAGACAACATTTTCAATTAAGATAGCCTGAAATGACCTGGTTTTCAATGTCCATGATCTGATACACCTATTTGGTTTAATTTATTATTCTACTCATGGAGCTTGTTAAAACTAGGTGACATACCAGAATCAAAACTATACATCAGGATAAATCCAGTCTGATCAAGGATCTCTCTACTTTATTAAATAGTTAATGTTTCATAGATTTGTGTACTAGCAATATGAAACTACTGAAAAATCTGTGAGGAGAAAAGTAGAGGCTACCACAGATGGGGAGGTAGTGGCAAGGACCAGAAAGAAAAACTAGAAAGGAACTGGTTTGAGTTTTGGGACTGACAAAAAAGATTCATCTATTCAGTATTCATTCTGAAGGAGTTCAGATTGCTTCGTATTTGAGAAGGAATATTAATTTCTTCATTCCCCATCCCAGCCTAATTTACACTGCATGCCTTTCCCCAAAAATTTCCACTCTTGCAGTTCCTTCACACACACCAATATGTAACAATACAGCTTAGCCTCAGATAGACTCCGAGGCACCACACCAGGAACCGTTAACTGTTTGGAAATATGATCTCATTCTGCTTTTTTTCTTATTGCTTAACCAGTTCCTCACCTCATGCTCTCTCTCCCACGTTAAATAAAAAAAAGCCTCTTGTGAGAAGCTTTGTCACAGGCTTTTTGAAACATGATCTCTAAATAAAAAAGTTTTTGCAAATATGCAGACTACACTAAAACTAAAAAGGGATCAGAAGACCAACTGCCTCGGCATGACTCATTTTCTGCCACACACGTAAGCTATGCCTTGAGAAAGGCATAAAGACAGAGATCAAGAAGTCGTCAACTAAATGGGGGCTGTAGTTTAACGGTTGGTAACGAGTGAGAAACACCTTCACCACTCTGAAAAGGAATTGTTCATGCAAATCAGATGCTGGCTCCCAGCAGACCCTCCTTGTCTAAGTCATTAAGACTCTCCCTCCTACCACTATTAGTCATGCTGAGTATTATTCATTATTACTCATAGTTTACTCTTTGAATAACCTCATTAATTTCAGTGAGATATTTACAGTAGGAGGTACTAGATAATCTATGCATTTATATATGTATGTATGTCTAATTAAAGACTATCAAATAAGAAAACTGAGTTTCTCTTGCTGACTAAGCTGATCCTTAAGACCCTGGACCCAGAACTGAAAGTATTTGTGGCTGCTGCTGAAGACATGCTAAGTCAAGCTTTCAAAAGTACCTGTGGCAGAGTCGGTCTTCACAGCAGCTTTCATGAGGATACTGCAAAGTCATACCAGCCTTTCACCTCCAGGCTCTATTGTATAAAAGAAACTTGGAAAGGGGCACCTGCCTGTCCCTCAGTACACCCAAACAGTAACAAAGTTAGCAAGCAGATTCAGCAGAAAACACACACAGCTTGGTACCTCACAGACCACTCTTCCACTTATTCCTGCTCTTTTGTGGATCCCACTGCTGTTCAGAACATTTCTCCTCTGTGGGTCTTCCTTCTTCCAAAGCTGGGGAGAAGAGCAAGCCAGTTAATGAGTCATTATAAAATCAAACTGTACTTTATCCCCCCTCTGTAGGCATCCTGTGATAGGATCATCTGGGTGAGAAGGGCGGACACTGCTTAAAGAAATGAAGGGCCCATGAGAGCACCTCAAATCACCCAGGTCATAAACAACTTCAGTGTTGTTGCTTTTTATTTCTTAAAAAGGAGAGTTAATTTTCTCAGTGATTTCAATACATTTCAAAACTTAATGTATTACAACATTCATTCTTTATTTAAAGAGCAAAATTCTTGATAACTTTCTACAAAAATAAATTGGGATAGCAGTGCTACAGGCAGCAGGAGACTGGAGGGGTATGCTGTCTGAAAATAAGACAATGAGTTAGAAAAGCATGACTGATGTCTGCTCCCTGATCATTTCCTTCAAACGTTTAAAGGAATTGCTGCTATGGATGAGAATTATAACTTTTTACTCTGTCCTCTTGTCTCCTCCTCACTCCCCTCCCCCAAGCAAAGATTACTAACACAGCTACAAAGCCATCATCCATCCTGTTTTCTCACCACTACCCACCTCATCCCTATGAAAGCCAGCTGGATCAGGCAATGCCTGTGATGCCAGGCTCCTAATCCCATCAGGGGAGCGTGATAGCAATCTGAAAGAAGCAAGGTGAGACACTTTCTAAATACTACCACCCACAGGAAAAATTGTACTCAGCTGCTTACAGACTATGCAAGCTTGTCTGCTCTCCTGGCCTGGGCAAGGAGCAGGAAAACAAGCCTAGGATCAGGCCGTGCTGTTGAGTGGCTACCTTTGAGAAGCAGACCATGTCTTTCCCCCAGCTCTCTGGAGCACACTTTGAACATTAGCCCTGTACTATTGAATTTGCTCAGTCTCATGCACACATTGGCTCACAGGAGTGGTGTCCCCCCCCCCCACGTTTGTCTGAAGCCAGAGTTAAACGTCATGTTCCAGACAGAGCCACAGGCTGGCGTGACAGCTGAGGTGAGCTTAGTGGATCACAGAGTCAAAGAGGCTACAGCTCTTTCGCCACCAGATCCCACTTACTGAGTTCCCACGTTCAAAGTCCCAATACTGGATGCACCTGATCAACATGGCCCCTCTTCTACCCACACAACCCACTGCACCGGAAACCTTTCCCCACCACAAGCCTGGCTGCGGCGCATGTTTGAGAATAAATCAGGAAGCGGCACACTGGATGATACAATGCTGCTTTCTTCGTCAAATTGTAAACACGAACCATCCCCTGCAACTGGGGATAATTTTACTCACCACAAGCTCTTAAGAAATAGCAACCTCTGCACCTCCCTCAGAACTGGTGGTGTATTTTGCTCTGGTTCACATACTGAGGCTGGGGAAAGAAACATTTATCTCCTCCACAGTGGAGCCAGACTAGAGGCAGGCACTGTCTTACCCAAAACAATTAATAAAGTGGTCCCACCATTGACTGAAATTTCAAGGACTCGCTTTCTGTCAGATAGGCTTCTCCTTAACATATGAGGAGGGGTGGAGTTCTTCTCAGGCTTCTGAATATTATCAGAGGTACATTAAACATATCGATTGCTGAGGTGTGTTTTGAGATGGGGGCCAATGCCAACACGGATTGCAGTTGCATACAAACCCTCCACCTCCTCCTTCCAAGAGCTCAGTCATAATCTCATGGAGATTGATCAAGGCTGACATACATAGTTTAAAAAAAAAAAAAAAAAAGAAAAAAAATCAGCTCCAGGGCATTTGCAAATAACTAGCATAAGAACCAGAGTCCCCATCAGACAAATCCAGGAACTTCCACACCTGTGAAACTCAAGCCTTCTTTATTATTATTTTTAAGAATTCTGTATATTCAGTCATATCATCTCAGTAAGAAAATTCTGAATTAATCTATTGCTCTGCTGAGAAATCGAGGGAACAGTTATTCACCTATCGCATAAGAATGTAGTGAAGAAATATTAGGTAACATCTGTCTCTCAAGTCAAAAATCATTGCACAAGTACCAAGGAGTATCAGGACTTCTTTTTTTTTAAAAAAAAAGACTCATCATCTAATCTGTCTTCTACAAATACAGTTGCAGCAATTCTCATGGATATAATAAAATTACCTGTTACAATCTTTTAAGCAACATGTTTCATCAGGAGCCCAATGAACAAATAGTTTTTAATGGGGGGGGGGAAGCACTAAACCCACTATAAAACTATCTCAGTTTTGATTATGAGAAATGCTAGGTCAGTCCTATTCTCAGTTACTGGTAAGCAAATGGCAAAGCTTCCACAGACTTCAATAGGGGAACAATAGCATATTTTAAGTTACTGATATTCACAGGAATTTCCCTGTGAGCACAAATGTCATACAGTAACCACTGGGCAAGAATAAAATGGTGACATTACTACTAGTGCAGAATAATGGTTCATGATCTTTGCACTGTGCCCTATAGTGCAAATGTCACTACATTTATTAAGATATTTCTTTTCCTTTGTGTTTGAGGATATGGATCACAGCAGGAAATATTTTTATTTTTACAGTGACCTTTGCAAGGCTTGCGCAGCTAGATTATGTTGTGGTAATGGGACAACCCAAAGGTCATGAAACATTATTCTGCCCTAGTAACTATTAGAAATGTGATGGGAGTTAGAAAAGGTATTTGTCCCCAGGGCCAGTTTTTCTAGTCTTCCACCTCTGGAGACCTGGGTTCAACATTGGCCACGCCAGTTATACGCTGGAGGCTGTTAAGAGTCCTCGTTAACATTTCAGCAGTTAACTGAAGGCTACGCTTCCTGACTTGATGAAGTTCACTCTCTCTTTAGACACTACTGAATCATCCAGACAGTAAACTTTGTAATAATGTTTAGACTGGGGGCGTGTGTGTGTGTGTGTGTGTGTGTGAGAACTGATGTCCAAATGCAAAGGAAAGTGTTGCCACCCCCGAAAGAACAGACAGTGTGAAACTACAAAGCCAATCTGAAGAGGCTGAGGAAGAGGCACTATCCCGGATAACATTGTTGAATAAAAGCTCCTAATGCTGCAGTGCCCAGCTTGTTGGCAGGAGACTGTACTTGTGATATTTCACGGTGATTGTCGAAATATTAGATTATAATGACACATACAGTAGTGTTTTGTCAGTCCATACTTTTCACAGTTACACAAATCTAAAACATACTGCATAAAAAGAAATGCAAGTCTAAACCAGCAAGAGTCCTAGGGTGCACTTGTACAGCAGAGAGTCAAGCGAACAGCAACACTGGCTAATGGGTATAAATACATGTAAAATACATACATTTTCATAACAATGTAATTTAGGGGTGCAGGATGCAAAGTGACAACTCAAAAGTGAGATAGAAGGCTCAAAACCACATGGAAGACAAAATAAGCAGCAATGAAATACTGAGGAAGCAGAAGTAAAAGCTGATGCATCCACTGATGAGTTGACACTGTCCTGTTGATTCGCACATAAGCAGCAGGAGGTGAAGTAGTTGCCGCAGAAAGAACAGGATCCCTGGGGATGACACATGAATTAGAAAAACATTTGCCTCCTTTGCTTCAGAATGTCCTGTTCTGGCACTGCCACAACATGTAACTTTGAAACCAAAATGCCATTGAGAAGAATTACACAAACATGGGCATGTGGTTAACCCTGCTGGGGCTTGTTACCGTGATGTAACAACCTGATTTTTTCCTCAGTGTTTTGCATGCCAGGATTATAAAATTTTTCCCATTTTTAGCCTCCAGGCCCTAATTATATTTGCGTTTTGCTGGCACAACAGTATTCTATGCTACCTAACTTCAGCAGAACACCACCTTTTCATCTCTCTGCATCAGTGAGTGCATCACCTGGTTGTCTTCACACGAAGCCGATGAAGAAAACATCTTAGATATTCCAACAGGATAGAAACAGGGGAAAAAATGCACTGGGAGAAATGAAACAACGGCAATTTCACAACAATTTTAGAAAACAAGAGGAATGTGTTCAGGTGCTAGATTTTTAGCAAGCTTCAAAGTTGCCAATAGGATTCCATCTAGGGTTTTTTTATTTTGTTCTAAAATGAAATTCTGATGGAACTTTCAAGGAAAATCACCACCGAATGAGACTTTTTTTCTGACTAGGGTTGAACACGACTGGGGAACCTCCCATTGGAGTCTTGCAACAGGAGCAAGCAGGTTTTGTGACACAGACCTGCCCTCTGCTGGAACTACAAGAAAATTATAAATACGAAAGAATCCCACTATAACTTGAAAGGGATACCGTTGATATTTTTTTCATGCGAACAGCACTTCTCTACATTATATGTTCTTTATCTTTGAATGACAATGAATGAATTTCAAACTTTGAATAATCCACTTTATTCAGTGCTACAGAACAATGTCCAAATACCTCATCTACCAACAGAACGTTACTGATCCTGCATAGACCTAAGTAAATGCAAGAAAGCAAAGGCTGGTACAGTCAAGAGTCTGCAAGAAGCACTGGCCTGATAAAAATATCCATGCCTTCCCTTCCTCATGAAATTGCCCACTAGCTGCACACATGCACCAAACCTCCGGGAATATTTATCTTCCTCTAGTTCACCCTCCACAGGCTGTGAAAGTCACATCTCCCATTGCTGTCTTGTCCCACTTCTCCCTATTCTCAATTATTTTTTGCCTTAGAAAAAACAAAACCTGTTTCAACAGCTCCAGCATGTATCCTATATTCACATACACAAAGATCAATACATATTAAATTGGCCCTTAAGGCCCCAAAGCCTACTATGAAATCATAATTTTTCATCTAAATACAACAACCTTGTTAAAACTCGGTCTCCTTGCAAATAAAGGACCACCTAGTCCAAATAAATGAGCGTGACCAGTGTGTGCTCCCTGACCTACTGAAATCAAGCAAAGCTGCAGACAATGAGCATTTTGTAAATATAAGGTTTGTAGGTACCATTCACTTACTGCAAAAGAAAAGCCCTACTTCTTCCAGCAGCCACCCACTCTCAGCCTAGAGCTAACTTGTAGCTCATTCTTAAAGCCTCTGGTTGACTAACCCCGGGTATAGCAGCTTGTCCAACCTGGGCATGTTGCTAATAGCAGCTATTAAAGGCATGAGCTCGAAAAAAGTTGTTGCCAAGAGATGAACTCCAAGCCCTCTTACATTATAGCTTCTGCTTTTTCGTGGACTTCATGCCAGTAAATAGTTGTACCCAGGTGCTCCTCCACAAACACAGGGTCAGTTGAAAGACCGCAGCCACAAAGTGTATTGGTGTCACTGCACACGTCCCAGAACCTCCAAAACTGTGTTCAACCATGTTTGGAGATGATTTTCCAGTAAATGTGATTCCCCTAACGTGGTAGTCCAATGGGACAGGGGGGACTTGAAACATCAGTGGATCTACAGCAATCAAACCTGCTTTTAGTCACCTTCATAGTTTCCCAGGGCGCATATATCCAGACTCTGGAACTTTCTGGGGACTGACAGCTCTCCTCTGCGAGCAGTACTGGCAAGCTGTGCCATTATCCAGCCGTGCTTTTACATCAGCTAGCATAAGCCTTCTTCGTAGGCAAAGGTGTCCACTCACTCCCTGCTAGGGCTGGGCTCCTCTGGAGCTGACTGCTCTATGAGCTGCTTTCTCACAGAGCTGCAAGGTGCTCGGAGCGACAGCGTAGCTGCCAGGGATGCCGTGGACTAGGTAAAAATATGTAGCCATTAGAATCATAGAATCGTTAAGGTTGGAAAAGACCTCTAAGATCATGAAGTCCAACCATTGCCTTGCTGGGAGCAACAGATTCTCTGTGCTTTTCTCCTGCATGGGACAGGAGCTTGTGGATCCTGCTGAGCTCCTTCCTATTCCAACAGGAGCCAGTGCCCATCGTGAAGACTAAAATGGACAACCTGGCTGATCACTCTGCTTTTGTGAAAAGCAAAGGCTTCCAGCTGCTGCACTCAACTGTGCTCCGATTTCAACAGCAGCCAAGAATCAGTGTGTCCATGTAGGCACTGACAATCCTATATTTGCAATCGGAAAACTTCTCAGACATAAGAAAGTTCACCTGCCAAGTGAAAAATACCTCAGAAATTATGAAACCTCTGAAAACATCCTTGTAAGTTTACAACCACAAGCTCAGATAAGAAAGCACTGCAGCTGGAAATATGTGGAAGCACCTCCTCCATTCACAAAAAAAAAATATGTATTTCTTGCAGAGTTGAACCTCCTGGTGATGCCCTCTGTAGGAAGGTGTTGCAGCCTAAGCACCATCCCAGGAGAATCAGAGCTCAGGTCAACCCTTACACTTTCGTACTGCATAAATAAGCCTGGTCTTCAGGACAACCCTCAGCAGGCAGAGGCTTTACCCAATATCTTGTGTTTACATAATCAGTGTACTTTAGGCAGAAGAAATACGATCCAGTAAGAACAGAACGTAACAAATACATTTTTACATTTTCATGTTGCTGAGCAGCACTGGCATTTAATCAATAGAATCCCTGGATGAAAATCACTAACTTCAGGCAAATTTGTGATATTTAAGGTAATTATTAACTGGGTTAATGTCTTGCATTTGGCTATTAAGCAAAGCCTATCTTTATTAAACCAAAGTAAAGCAGTGAATGAACTAGTTGTACAGCACACTCACTTCCTTTCTGCCACAGCGCCCTAACCTGTGGCCCTAACAAATGAGAATTGTCTACTTCACTGAGTGAGGAGACATGGCATTTCCACATCTCCAGCGGACTATCACATTGCCCTAGCTTAAGGGCTGGTGATGGTATTTGCAGGTGCAAGCCTAGTGCCCAGTAGGGACCAGTAAGAAGCAGTGAGGACGGACTGGAGAATGCAATGGGACACGCCAATAGGACTGGAAGACAGGAACAGGATGACAGCGTTTTAATAGCTAAATTCTGCTCCCAGTTACTTTCATGCAGGTCCTCTGGCACACTGCGTCTATTTTCTGGTCAGGATACCATCCTTTCTCTCCTTCCCCTTTTCTCTGTTCCTTTCTGGGCAGCTCAGTTCAGTTTGCGTTTCACCTTACACGCTCTCCTCTCATTTTTGTATCTCTCTCCAGCCTCTCCTCTGTGGACTCTCAATCAAATAAAGCTAGGGTGGAATTCTCACAGTTTATTACATCAGGAGCAAACGTTTAGAATAGAACATTTAAAATAAGACAAAAATGGGTTTCTGCATCTACATGCTAATCAGAGAAAGGCACGGCAGGGAAAAAACCAAGCAAACAAACAAACAAACAAAAACAGTCTGCTTTTCATTGACTGCAGAGATAGTGCATGCTTCCTTTACCCGTGGACTTCAGCTGAAGTCAAAGTACCTGCCACGTGGAAAAACCTGTGCCAAGTCCTTCTTTTTCTAGGTTTTTAAAGTTCAGTAGCCTGTATTGAGGAAGTAGGTTTGGATTTTTCTTTTTTTAATGTTATTACGTTCTTGCTTACACACTTTAAGTCTTGGTAATACAATGACAATTTTCTTGCTCAGTTGCAACTTTTGCTCCCTACAGTTTTGGCGTGAATTATACCCTCGAAAGGGTAGATATAATTTTAGAATGATCAAAAGGCATTTGATCAAATGAGTGGGATGCAGCCTCTGAATTTTCTATGTCATGGTTAAACTTATTTGCATAGGCAGGTATTTTTCTTGGCTTACAGTAATCTTTAAGCACTGTGGTCACAGCAGATTTCTGCTTTGCCATTTTCAAATGATAATGTGTCAAAACCCTCCTGGGTCTGTCCTGCTCACTTAGTTCTGATCATTGTGCCCTCTCTTCCCTTGAAGTTTCTTCTTTTTTTCCAATCAAGACATATTAATTCAGTCTCTCTAATTTCAGAGGCAGACAAAGTGCAGCTGACAAGTTTGGGGTGGCGGGAGGAGGAAACTTCTGTCTGTATTCCTGCTAAAGAATACCCAGGTTTGATTACTTATTTTTCCTACACGATTAAAGCTCCACAGCACAGCAAGGGTCCTGCCTCTGAGTGTGGAGACAGCACCTAGCACAGCCAGGAGCTCCTCTCCATAACAGGTCCTATGGGCATCACCACAACAGAAATAGCAAGTGTTCATTTACCAGCTAATGCCAAAATATTAGCAGGATACAAAACACATTGTAAGGTACAAAAGCCCAAAGAATGTCCTTATATTTGCACCATATCACAGAACCAAACAAATTGCTGGTGACTAAAACACAGCTGCAAAAGGCCACAGCACGAAGAGGACTTTTGTCCTCAGTTTCCTTCCTCCTCCGGCAGCCAGGCGTTTCAGAGAGACCCTTTGGATCAGCCGCTGTTCACCAGCGCTCACTCACACAAGAGGGCACTGCAGCCACGCAGATCAGGGCAGAGTGCCTCAGCCCAGCGAGCTGTTCGCCTGCAGACACAGGCTTTGAACAACTCTTCCCCCGAGTAAAGAGCCCCTGTCTCCTCATCCAGACTGGCAGCAAACACAGCGGTGTGCGATGGCGTCTTGCACCGGTACGCCTTGCACAGACAGATTGCTCTGGGGCAAAATATACCTTGCAGGGCTTATCCCAGTTCCAAACGAATAAAATTTGACAGTTACGGTTTACCTTCATGCCCAGGGAACTGAAATCAGGGAAACCATTATAAGCCCTTCTTTTTTTTAACAACAAAAAAAAAAGTTAAATCCCCATTCATGCTGTTGAACGGAAAAACTTTCTGTGCTTGTAATAATGTGAATATTTAGATTATACTGGCAAACAGAAACCTCCTAGACATTCACAAGACAACTGGAAGAGAGCTCATGGCAGTTTGAGATGAAGGGTATTAAACACTTACTAGTGTGCCTGTCCACTTGTAAATCATCCAGCATGTTTATGCTTCCAAATAAATGGCCTGTCTTGAGGATCAGAGCATTCACAATTCCCACTAATTCAGATATGAGTAGTAAGCTCAATATATCCCAAAATATCAGGCTACCACTAACACAAGACACCTGTTGGAGTTATCTAACTTTAGGCTCCCCACTTAATGTTTTCAATTACATTTATAATAATGAATAACAAATAGCAAAAAGGTGAAATACTTATGTCCTAGCTCAGTACGTCAAAGTACCTGAGGTTTGCAGCTCTACAAACAGAGTAAGAGAAGTCTGTTACATACAGTTAGATCCACGTGCTGATTTGACCCAAGCACTGGATAGGCTATTTTGCAAAAAGAAGTTTAGGATGCAAAAAATTAGAAGATGAAAATCATATCTAAAATCAGGCACAGAGGGGGGAATTCCTGGTAGACCAAGTAACAATAGAATAAGCAAATCCCAGTTGTACTTTTGGAGTGCTTTTCACTGACGATTAATAGAAGTGGTTTGAAAAGAATGAATCTCAACAACATGGATTGAGATTTCCGGTGGGGAAATCTGCAACCAAACCATTGCAATGTCGGACTGCAGAATTTAAGTGGTTCCTACAGGGAATGAGGTTCGCTTAAAGTATTAAACCACATCACGGAAGTGTTAAACATGACAGTCCATAAAATAGCTCAGGAAATCCTTAAAGCTCATTGCTGGAAGCTCTCAGGAGAACTATTAATCTGTAACAGATCTTGTTCTTATACTCTGCTATTAGCTGCTCCAGAGACAACATACTGGACAAGACGGACTTTCAGGCTAACGCCACATAACCACTATGTTCCTATGATCCACCTTGACACGCAGGAACCCGTACACTGCTGATCCCGAGAGATGACCTGACACACCAGGCTAGGCCTTCAGCCCACCTGTCTGCTTCAGCCTACCTCCCTGCCATGTTCACCTAAATGCTAACACACCCAAAGCACAAAACTTCCACGTATTTTCCTGCTCTTAACACCTTTCATGTATCTCCTTTTCTTTCTCTGCCCCACTCTTTCCAAGCCCTACACCACCAGAAAAAAAAACAACAAACACAAACAACAAACCAGCCTGGCTTAGGTAAGGCTATTATATGTAGTCTTCCACTAGAAGACTCAGATTTAAAAGGCAGCTAAAAACTATGACTTCAGCAGCTGATACAGATTAAAATTTGCCAGGTCTCAGAACATCGAATAAATTAATATGCTGAACTTGCTCTTCTATAATAGCAAGATGATCAGAAAGCCACCTAGTCGTCTTGCAAGTCACAGCCTCTCTCCCGTTTTTTCTTCACTTTTACATTTTTGTCTGCTGTTGTTGTGAAGCAGACTTCGACTACAAGAAGCACAGCGAGTGTTCCAGCACACTTCATGCAATATCAGGACACATGATACCATCTTTATGCCACGTAAAAAACAAACAAACAAAATCCCCAACCATAAAACCATCAAAATTGGGGTAAAACTTTTTTTTTTTTAAATATCTCTGTAGCTAATAAAAGGTAAATAGGAGATACTGCTTAAAAGTAAAACCTTCTTGATATTACAAACATTTAGCTCCCCCCATCTCTTCAAAAGATTAAAAAGTGACATTTATTTGCCACAGTATTTGACAGACCGATATCTTTGTTCCCAAAATGCCAGATAATGGTTAATAGCTTGCTACTGTATGATGACAGTGCCGCATAAACACCACGAGCTCTCAGAGCCATTTATTCCAATAAAAAATAGCACAGCAGATGACATGAAATCAGATGAGAATTTTTCAGATTCACAAAGGCACACCTGCAATCTGTATCTGGTGATCCACCTTTAGATTTCCTAGAATTTATCTCCTGTCTTCCTTAAGCCCAGACACAGCCATAAATTCCTCCTGCTTCCACAAATATCACCTTTTGTGAATAGAAAAGTACATTGCTGAACTCAGTGCTAGCACTAAACAGAAGCCTTCCCTATCTATGAACTACTGCAAATAATACATGTAAGGTTTGAAAAGATGTTTGTGTGTAGTCAGCTCTAACATTTGCTATTTACAAAGACAAAACAACTATAGTAAATTAATTCTACCAAGATTCTTTGCACTAACCACAGGAGCACTACAGGTGCATTTGTAAAGCCAAAGGGCATAGCACTAAAATAGAATAATCCCTTGTGACATACAAAAGCAGTGTCTGATTTGCTTCTATCATCCAAAGATATTTGCTTGTAGCCGTGCGCTGCCTAAATCTAAGGTGTTAATGTACTAGCCTGACTTCAGAAATCTCAGGAGCTGTTCACCCCAGGCAAAAGATATGCGTCTTTTTGGGGGGCTACTATGTAATATAACACATGAAAGCTCTGTTTCTTGGAGGAAAAAGGCAGCACCTTAAATCACATCTAAGGGAGCAGATTCTTTTTCCTGTCTCCTAGTCTAATTCTTTTCTTACTAGATATGTAATAATCATGTTGTTCTTCCCCCAACCATCCCTCACACCTAAAAAAACCCTGCCAAAATAAAAATCCCAAATCCCCTCAAACCAACTAACTCTCAGACCCAGTGCAGCACTGGACCGTACCTCTCTGTTCAGATCCATTTTAAAGAGCTACAATTTCATGTTACTAACCTCAAGCCAAATTCAATGTATTCTACTCATATTAACTTCAATAGAGATGTATGAATAAATAGCATTCAGTGAGACTCCTTATAACGGTAAGTGCTGCTCAGGGTGCAGACTGCCATACCTGGGCCTTTGTGACAGTGTCTCTCTTTCCTAGCCAGAAGGCACCCCTGGCTTCGCAAATTCTCCATTTTCAGCCAGTATCCTACTTCTACAGGAGAAGTTATCCTACTTGTACCTCCAGACTACCTGTATCTTTCTCCTACTCGCACTCCTTTATTTACCTTTTCCAGTTGCATCTGGAAGACTGCGTGCTATGTCATTATGCTTCATGCATATACACACCCTTTGCATGTTTAGGAGTACACTAGATGGTCCATAACCCTTACTACATCAAACGGGGTATGTTTTAAGTGTCACATTTGCAATCAGAAGTGCTAGAGTTGCAAAGCCAGAGAACAGGTCTGTAAACCCTGTCAGAGTCGCTGCATTGAAGCTGGAAACTGAGGCTACATGCTTACCAAGGTCAGGCATATCCCTCAAGGCAGTGACCTGAAAACTTCCTCCACACAGGGGAGAGCTTCCTCATAGGGGTGTCCTGTGTTAAGTGACACGGTAATTCTTACAAGTTAGGAACAGCTACACAGTTTGGAGGTTATTATCAACAAGTTACAGAGTAGAAATTAACGTGAAGCAAGCTAGAACACCTTCAGCAGTGAGAAACACTACGTACAGATGAAGTGGCTCCTGATGGGTCTGGAAGCTTTCAGGTCAAGGACTGAAAACAAGTCAAGTTTAGAGCAGACATACACAAATAGTATGTAACAGGGACCAAGACCCTGCATTAACAAAGAGAATCCATATGCAGCTCCTTCACATCTCCTCCTGACTTACTCTGTGCTGGGCTTCATGCTGCAGGATTGGACCTTGTTTCGTGGAAACAAGAGAAAAGCTCTGATTTGGCATTTAAATGCTACAGCTCAAGGACCTGTCCCTGGAAAGTGCTGACCACTTGATTTTTGCTACAGTCAGTTCTGTTTTCCAACACCCTGTACCCAACGCCCTCTGCAGACTCAGATCCTGCCTTAGGGATTTAAGCCAAATATTTTCATCAGGAGCTCAGGCAGGTACCTGACCTACTCAGAACCATCTCTCAGAAAAGCATGAATCACCTTCAGAGTTCAGCAGCAAAATGATTTTGTCTGATCCACAGAAAAAGGCAACAGACTTCCAGGACTGTACTAGAAATGAACAGAACATTGCTCATTTGGAATTGAAACATTCAAAAGTGTCAGAATATTACTCAGAAAGCACAGCAGAAAGCAGGCACAGGAACCACTGAGCCAGCTCCTACTGATCCACTTCAGTGAAAGTTTTGCTACCACATATAACACTGCTTTTAATAAATAGCAGTGAACCCAAGATACTGTTTGCTCATGAGTACGGCCACAAGGCAGCAAGCTAAACATGCTCTTACAGTTGCAGGCCAAGGTCATAGAATCAGACTCTAACACAAAAATGTACACTGGTACGAAACATTCAATGTCATTTGATCTGAATCATTTCAGGCCCTTTTGGGAAAAATACAGAGTGAAAATCTTTTGCTCAGAATTCAGCCCGTTCAATCCCATAAGCAAGGTTATTCTACTCAGACGTGATACCAGAATGTTTCAGCTTAAAAGCAAGCAGAACTCCTGCCTTATTCATTATATTACACAATTTTGCAGCAACTGCTGAAGGAGGCTACTGCATTTCTATAAAAACTTCAATGGCATTTTCAGTACGGGTAGTACAATACACTTATTTACCAGACAGACTGGCACTTTTTATTTTTACTTTGACTTTTTTCAGCAATTTGAAGTATTGATTCAAGAAAAGGTTCTTTTGGTATTAGTTTTCTGATACTATAGCATAATACACTGATTGTAAGGCTGTAATAATTTAAGCACCTTATAGCATTCTGTGAGTTTTCCAGGCAGTGGCAAAATATAAATTGAAGGCACATTTTGCTTATTAAAAATAATGATAACATTCAAAATTCATACCGTATCAAACACACATGGTGATGCTGACAATTCTGTGACTGAGGATCGAGCATGACTTCCTGGCATGAACTAACACTTCTTCTTTAAAATGGAAACACAGTGTTTATAGCCATAGTTCCATAAAGTGATAAGCCTGGTTTTAGGGCACTTGACATCAGATTTTAAAAAGTGAAAGAGGCACATGACACAAACCCCTAAGCTGTTTGATCAAAGCTCTTCAGTTGTATCTTGAAAGGTAAAATTCTTTCAGCAGGCTTTGTTTGATGGGTATCATATCTTCACACTGATCTGCAACTGACCGTCCCCAGTAAGCTCAGACCTTCACTCTGTACCTTCTTGCCTCTTCTGCTCCCAGTGCTCAATAACACATGCCTGGTGTTCCCTTCAAGACTGATCCAGGCCTCCAAGTTTTCTCTTTCCCTTGTACATCCACCAGAGCCAGGCATTCCTTTTTCTGCTACTGAAGCGTCCCATCAATGTCAAACCTGTCGATTCAGCCTGCATCCTTGGGCAGGCTGCTGCTGAGCAGACAGAACTAGGTCCCCACACCAGTCAGCCATGACTGCAAAAGCATCCTCAGGAATATGAGCACCCCAGGCTAGAGGACATCCATGCAAGACCCTACTGCCAAGCAATGTGAGGACCAATCCCATCCATCATTGCCTCCAGAAAGCAAACATCACAGCATGGGAACTTGAAGTGGTGCAGTGCTAAGACTAAGCACCTCAAGCAGGCCTCCCTGAAGGCTTGGAAGAGTAACATACTCAAGGGCTGCTAGAGTATCCATCTCCCACACTATGTCACTAGTGCAAGAAGAGACTGAAGTGCATTTTGTACTAGCATTTACTCGATGAGGAGACAAGAACAAGGAACAGGCCGCTGAAAGAGAGATGGGCACTCAGGAAGGGAAAGAAGGAAAGCGAAGAAGTCAGCTCCAACAAGCAGCACCCTAAATCCCAGAGGAACCTAAAGAAATTGCCTGGGGTCTGAAACAAACTGTAAAAAAGAGATTACCTGGTGGCATGGGGATTACAGAATCACAGTGGGATAGCTCACGTGGCTGTATTGCTGCAATGCATGGATACTGGCTCTTGAGAAAAAACAGGCTGGGAAGGTGAGGAACACAGATGGGTTTCAATCCATACAAAGGGCATGCTGCAACACACACTGCTTTGCTTGGAACAAGTGATGAGGCAGTCAAGACCTTACAGGTAAGGATCAGAGTCCAACATGTGTGATCTTGTGCTAGATGCCTGCTACAGACCTGCTGATGAAGAAGGGGAAGTAGAAGAAGCCTTCATATGAAAGCTGGAGGAAGCTCCATGAACTGGTGCTCCAGCTCTAGTCCCCACCGGTACTCACTGGGGACGAGAATCACCCTGATACCTCCAGATAGGATAATACAGCTGGGCACAGGCAATCCAGATTTCTGGTCTGTGTTGATGGTAATTTCTTGATGCAGGTGACCGAGTCTTCTGGACTTCTTACAAAGTATATGTATGGGATGTGAAGAGTACCCATAAGACTGTGGAGATTAAAATTCTGAGAGGATTGAGAAAGACAAATAGTACAATAACAAGTTGGCACTTGAGGAGAGCAAAATTTGGATTATTCAGCGATCTTCTTAGTAGAATCTCATGGAAATCTGCTGTGGAAGGTAAAGGGAAGGCCTGTGAGAGCTGGCTGATCTTCAAGGACATCCTCAAAATACAGGACAGCCCATTCCTGCATGCAGGAAGTCAAGCAAACATGGTGGAAGGCCAGTATGGATGAACAGAGAGCTCCTTACTCCTGAGTTCAAATATAAGAAGGAAGTTCATCATAGGTATAAGCAGGAGTGGGCTTAGTCTCAGGTTCAGCTCCTGTCTCCAGTTATGTCAGACGCTTTGAAGTTTTGCAAATTTCTGCAAGTACTGCCATGCAGACAGTGAGCTTCCTCCCCTTTCCTCCAAAAAGAACTCCTGTGGAGGTTATAATGAACTTCAACAAGGTACAATTCTGCCTCTAGCTCATGACCATTTGTAACTGTTTGGCTTACTGAAGTTCTCATTTGAAACTTCCATGTTTAGCCTGGAATTTAGCAGAGTTTCTTGGCCATGATTCCAGTGTTGTGTTTGATAACAACAGGTTATAAACCCTCACTGCATCTTAGGAAGAATATCTGAGCTGACTGCCATCTGTCCTGATCTGTCCAGGTTTTCTTCCAAGCATGCATCAGAAATGCAACACAGTTACAACTTTCACATATATCTATGGAATATCTCTATAGCTACTGATACACCCATAGTGACAGATCTCTGCAAACCTATCCAGATCCAGCCACAGCTGTATGTCACTTCCTGAACCAACAGTTTTGCAAGACCAGGTCAAGAACAAAGGATCATGACTGTTTGGGGGTTTTTTAAGACTGAAGAATTACTGTCCTCTTATCCTGAATGCACCCGTCTTTTTGAAATGAGACAAAGATTTTTGCAAGCCACTTAAAACTGGCTACATGGCCACCACACAATTCTGCACTCATCTCTCTCTCCTCAATTACCGTTGGCTGGAGTTTCCAAGTGCCCTGTGAGATGACCATGAACAACCACGATGTTGCCTATGCAGCACATTATGTACCATGTCTCAACTAGCCAGTCCTTAATAACAACATTCTAGTTTCTCCAATTACTCTTCATAGCACAACCTGCTACTCGCATAGCCGACTATACCATTCTCCAATTGTAGCTCCCTCCCACCAATAAAAGAGACATTTTCTTTTAGGCAAGGTGTATTATCAGTGATTTCATTTTCTGTGACATTTGTCCTAGCTATAAATACATAGGTCTCAGAAAACAGAAATTATAATGCAAAGAGGAATAAATAGGGAGGCTCTCCCTGAAACAGTAAAAACATCGGACGCAATATTTCCCTACCAACAAAGGCGGCTAGAAGGTTAGCAAAATGGAACTAAAATAATGAGCTGTTAATATCATAAACCAATTTCAATGGTTTTCACTTGTGCAAAATTCCCTTTGAAATCCAGTGTTGCAGAATTCAGTTCACAATTTGAGCTCTTTCAAGTAGCACTGTTGGCCTGCCCACTTATTTCAGTGCTTTAGCTTTTTAATTTTTAAAAATTTTTTTCCAGCTTATAAAGTGCCTTCCCTGCAGTTGGGTATTGACTGCTTGCAATCCAATCTTACAAATGCCAGCAATTTTGGTCTCAGGTCTACACAGGGAAGTCTCATAGCAGTATGTATTACATCTGGCAGCAATGGCAACATCAGGTTTTTGTCTGAAGTTGTTGAATTTGCCCCCTTAACAGGCAGGAATATGTTTTCATATTTGGCCCCGAATGTTTACTTCTTATTGGGAGCAGAAAGCAGAAGCATCAAAGCAGGTCTTGTCTTAATGTAGTTTACTACCAATGAAATATACCCAACTCCCCCACTCCCAGAGCAAATGACACAAATACAACCCACTCCTGTGGATTCCTTGAGCAAGCCTACCTTACCCGAAGTAACAGTCTTCCGGAACCTGAGCCAAAAAGTGTTAATACGTATTCTCCTTGTTCCCAAATTAGCCCCAGGAAACTTATCCTAAGAGGCATGTCATTCATTGCAGAGTTAAATTTGGGTGATCGTGGCTGTATGGCAAGGTCACTAGCCTGCACAAGAAAGGTCACACACCCCAAGCGATACCTGCATTAGTGTGCTCTCAGTCAGCTCTTCCTACCTGATCCCACCACGTTTCTCAAAGCCGTGACACAGTGAGTGTCTTCGCAATTCTTTCCCAGGGACCTTGGCCTTTCTGGACACTCAGAAGGAACAGAAAGACAGTACTGAAGGATTTATCCCAACAGCCTGGGGAAATACCATTTAATCTGAGAGACAGAGTTTTGTCTCTTTGATAAAGCTCAATTTCACAAATTAAGTCAACATAAGCTTGTATCACAGCCAAATCCTGCCTTCTCTTCCTACAGTCCCTGGGGGACTCTCTTCTCCACCAGTCCTGGCCATGTAATCTTCTGCACTCTTTCTGACTCTTGTTGGGTCCTAGTTGAGCCAATTCAACTCCTCAACACAGCAAATGCAATTGTCCTTTTCTCCTGGATGTGTTTTCTGCTGAGCCTGTAAAATGAATCAACTCATACAAGGGGTCTGATGAGTCCCAAGGCCAGTACAAGGTAAGAAGTGAACCCACAAGCCCAGCACAAAAATTAAAGACTAAAGGAGGGATAAGTACCTTTCTCTTTCCTCAGCAGTAACTGGAAGCTTAGATCAGCTCAAACTCCCTCCCATAGCTTCACCCTTCATCTTCAGTAAAGATATACCATAAGACTTGAGATGCTTTGGCCTAGCTGTTACCCTCTGTAGCTGTTATAAAGCATGAGACTGAAAGGTTTAGCTGTTAGACAAAAGAGAGAGTTAATCCACTTAGTCTCCATCAGGATGTTTTTTTTAGGTGTGGCTATGGCCAAGCTTTAAGTCTTTCTACAGAATATTTTCACCCTATACTTCAGTGACCTTTAAACATTATGGGCGGCCATTAGCACTTCTCAGCATCACAATATTAATACCAGCCTGGAGAGTGATGCAGATCAAATCTGATTGAAGTGAATAGGGTGGAGGAACACACATTGCCTTGTTTGCTGCTGTTGCTTTGGCTCTCCCTGCCACTCCTGATTTGGAAAATACCTCACCAAAAATAAAAGGGAGCCATGTTTTGTGGCTTTTTTTTTCATTTCCAGTCCCTGAGTCGGTTGAGAAAACACCAGGAGGGCACTGCCTCTCATCTTGTATTCTCCGTGCTTCCCTAGAGACTCAGTACAAGGCAGGGCAGGGGGAGACACTGCCAGCTACTGTAGCCACTTACCAAAAACATGCATAGTCCAGCCTAGCAGAGATCAGTCCTCACCCCACAGTTCAGTGCAATCCCGTCAATGGCTGTGCCGTTTGTTTTTTTAACTCTCCAGTGAAATACCCCAATACTTTTTGTTTGTTTGTTCATTTCTTTTGCAGTGTACTAGAGCCAAACACACCCCCTGTTCTTCTAAATAATCACTGCAAATGTGAAACAGAAAGCAGCTTGCCACAGAGCATCCCTCCTGCAGCTGCTGATCAAAGACACTGCTCTGGAATTCCTAATATTTCCCGCCATTTCCAGGGGAACTGCATCTCCCTAAGGATTCTTACTCAATGGGAACATCAGAAACAAGAACTGAACCCACGTCATATTCACAGGTTTGTGCACTGAAACTGCATTCAGGCTATTACACATGTTGCCTTTTACTACACAATCGTTAAACCTTTTGCAGCACAGCAAAAACAGGGAGCTTCTGTCTTCTAACACCTAGGGAACGGCGTTCTCTTCCCGTGGTTGAAAATAGGAAAGCACTAAACCCAACCATAGGCAGGGAACTACAAAGTAAACTATGGAGCAAGCGGGTGTCCGTGGGCAGCTGCTGTGGGGTGTGAGAGGCGCTGTAAACCTAAGCTTCACCGTACTCCCACAGTTACCCAAACGCTGTGATTGTACCACTGTGGCACCTCTGCCCGACCAGAAAGTCCCCTCGCCATTTTCCAGACAGGGTGTTCATACCAAGCTCCTTACATGCTTTTGAAGATTGGTACCTAAACTGGCTGTGACTTTCGGTACTGACTTCACCATCCAGGCATTAGCTGTCATGTGTTGCTGTTGTGGGAGGGGGGAAGAAAAAAAAATAAAAATCATGAGTACTGCTGCTTAAACTTATGAAAGCAGTCACCAGCACCTCTGGGACAAAAATGTAAGGTTTTCGTTCTTACGTTCTGCTGTTTCTTCTCTCTGCTCAGTGCCAGCACAAGCATTTCCGCTGCTGCACAGTGAACTAGAGAACTAATCTGACTGAAAAATAAACCAATTCTTCACTTCCAATCCCCTGAGCTTACTCACTGGCCCATCCTGACAGCAGGCATTTCCAGAGGTTTATTATGTACGTATAATTTAAGCAGATTAAGTAGAGAAATATACTGCACATTTGAAATGGAGCTTTACAATGCAGATTTATCTGCTATTCAAATCACTGCTGGCACAAACTTTTGGAACTTCACTCCTTCTGCAAGTAAAACCAAGTCACAGATTTTGCCATGATTTTTCTTCTGGATCAAAGACATTTCCACCCAAAACAAGAAATTCACCTAATCTTTCCTCTCAAATGACCCTGCAAAGGAGTTGAAATGTAAAGGCAGCAGAGGAGAATTCTGCCTTCACTGAAAGAAGTAACAGAAGTGCTGGGTTAATAATAATCTTGAGACATAAAACACAAAGCTACTGGAAGATAAGCTACCTGATGCATCAGCAGAGACTGGGCTACACAGGTGAGGCTTTGTTTGTTCTATCTGGAGTAAGAGACAGGAAAAAATTTACCTGGTATTGTGAATAGCTCCTGAAAATTATTCTTCACATTGACATGTCCTCTGAAGCATCAGTTTAAGAGCTCTCCTTGCTCAAATTATATCTTCATTAGGGTGGGAATATCATGTTCTTATATTCTTACTCGGCATAGGAAGTAAGGAGAGGAAAGTAACAACATTTCTGCTGTTGAGAATTTATCACTAAGAACAAGCAACTGCTAATACATTGCAAAACCATTTAGTTTCCAAAGAACAACTGTTTTCTTCCTCAAAGGAAATTTGCAGCTATGCCAAGCAATTTACAAAGACTGTATTGCTTTATGGACAAATGGGATTATAACTGTTCCATGAAGTTTAACAATTAGTGCCCTATATACACTACAAAAACCTAAAATTGCTGTAAGAAAACCAGGGATCATAACAGAACTGACTCCTTTGCCCTCAGTATGTACAGTCACAGTACAGATGAACTCTAACATAAAGTTTCATTCCCAAACCTGTTAAAACGATACTACTTTATGTAATAACCACTTTAGCAGTGCCTACTACAACCGTACGAGTCCTTCCGCAAACCACAAAACTGTAGAGCTCACACATCTGGAGAAGAGAATGTGGACTTACATGGAGCTCCTGCTACAGATTTATTAACTGATGTCCCACTCCAGGCATCCTTCCCTCATTCACAGACCTCACGCCCCACTAAAAGAGAACTGAACATTGTCTTTGGGGCTTTGCTTTCCATGGAGAACACTCCAGGCAGAAGGAACACACCTTGCTCTTTGCCTGAGCTTATGATAAAAGATTGCCTGACTTTGAAAGTTCCAGAAACATCAGACCAGATTTCGGTCTTAGACACTCAAAGGAAGACTGACTTTAAACAGTGGCAGGAGGAAGAAGACAGGCTGCTTTCCAAGCTTCAAACATCATCAGGTGAATTTGGGTATTCATAGTTTGAATTCATTAAGGTCGTATAAGCCAAAAGGTGGTAGGCATTAGGAAAATGCACCTGTTCAACACCTTCCCCAAAAGCAAGAAGTGATGGAAAGCAGCCAGCCTGGTTTTAGTACCGTTAAAGGAACCACACCCCATCCACCTTCTCAGACCATCTGTTGCGGGACAATGGTCAAAATAGCTTGGTCCTCTCATAGCAGTTACTAACCTAACTCTTTCATGATCCGTGGCAATTCTCACCACGTGCAGTGGAGACAAATTGCCCAATGCTATTTCACCCTGTGCACCGCACTACTGAAAGGCAGTCTGAGACCATGGTAGTGAGGCTCAGACAAGAACCAGCTGGTGGTGGGGCTGGAAAATGATAACCCCTTTGCTAATATACATTACCATCGAGAAATCAGTTCCCTCCTGCAGGTGTAAACTAAATGGCACACAACAGACAAGAGACTAAATTTTGTTCACGAGTCTGGGACTGAACTGGTGGTCAAAACCCATGTGGGAGAAAGACTCTTTCTCCAGATACAGAGTCCTCCTGCACCTGGTTAACACCACTCACAGGTGAAAACCCTCTGCAGGCAGGTAGTTACCCCTGTGAGTAAAGTTAGTCCTTTATTTTTTTATTAACTACAGGGTCAGAACCGCAGATTTATCTCCTTCCTGCCCAGCACTCCCTGGTGTTAAGCCAGTCCTTCGGGCAGGCAAACCACCCAGCACTCCATCTCTCCTTTATTTCCTCTTCCTCTCCTGCATTTTATTTGACTTCGAAATGAAAATGGGGGGAAGAGGGCGGCAGGTTAGACGAAAGCCTGCAGAGGATTCCTCGTCCCCAGATTAGGATTTAATTGTATTCCTAGCGAGTCCCTTCTGGTTGCGCTCGGTCTTTCAGATGAATGTTTCATCAATATGATTAGGATCACATCCCTCAGTCTCGTCTATTTACACAATCGGTTGTGACAGCTCGGAGCATAGTACTCCCTAAAGGAAATATTAGACATCACCCTATCATTTTATTCAAATCATATTTTGCACTCCGCACTTCCAGTCTAATGTCATTCTCCCCAGGATTACATACTTGTGATATCCAGCAAGCACTAAAAACCTTCCAATAAGGATCAGATTAATATTTATATTAGCTGTACTCATATATTATTATGAACAGGGCTATGGAGATTTCAGAAGGGGAGGAGCGGGCTACGGATACCTGAAGGGGGTGGTGAGTGAGCTTGCATGTACGAAAAAGTGTGCAGCAGTGACAAAATTATTATCATTAATAATAGCAATAATAATAATAGCAGCACAGACAGCTGCAAACCCCAACTTCACGAGGCGGACGGGCGCGAGGGAACGGTCGGCGCGCCCCAACTCCTTCGCCTCAACCCCTTCGGCGCCATTTTCTCCCCGGGGCCGGTGGCCCCACAGCCGCCCACCGCCGGCTCCCCCGGCACCCCTTGCCCCTAGTCCCGACGGGAAGGGGCATTTCTGAAGCGTAACGGTACCGTAGCAGCCATCGGGGGCCTGTTCCCGCCTCGGCCGCCGCCATCCTCCCCTCAGGGCC